>Ga0209019_1000161_pt1 | contig 32680 bp, 29 predicted proteins | sample METZYME_3_300m_FD_187549 | JGI IMG/M metagenome (GOLD analysis project Ga0209019, IMG submission 187549) | Marine microbial communities from oxygen minimum zone in mesopelagic equatorial Pacific - METZYME_3_300m (SPAdes) (version 2) | ecosystem: Environmental > Aquatic > Marine > Oceanic... | reverse complement strand
GACGGTACCGATGCTGAGCCACTTGTTGACGGGGTTCTGGTAATCACTGATGGCCGAATACGCACCGTGGGCCCACGCAATGCGGTGACCATTCCTGATGGTGCCAACATAGTAGATGTGTCTGGGAAGTATATTATGCCGGGCATGATTAATGCTCACGGACATGTGGGCGCCACTGTTGGGCTTAATGGTAACGGGGGATATAGCTCCGACAATCTGCTTCGGCAGCTTGGTCTCTACGCTCGCTATGGTGTAACAGCGGTAAATAGCCTGGGCGGGGATGGGGAGCAAGGTTTCGCATTACGTAACGAGCAGTACGATAGCGAATTGAATCGTGCTCGTATCTATGTAGCCGGCAGTGTGGTAGTCGGCGACAGTGAAGCGGCTATCCGCGACGAAGTGAATCGCAATGCCGATATGGGCGCAAATTTCATCAAAGTACGTATTGATGATAATCTTGGTGCCAGCCAAAAAATGCCAAAATCCTTTTTTGAAGCCTTAGTTGACCAAGCTCACATTCGCCGTTTACCAGTTGCCGTGCATCTCTACTATTTGGATGACGCAAAATTCATGTTAGAAACAAACGCCGACATTATTGCCCACAGTGTGCGAGATCTTGCGGTGGATCAGGAATTTATCAATATGGTTACGGCGAAAGACGTTTGTTATATCCCGACACTGACCCGTGAGGTTTCTACCTTCGTATATGAAAGTGTCCCAGGGTTCTTTGCAGACCCTTATTTTCTAAAGGAAGTTGAACCGGCTATCATTGACGAACTTTCTGCGCCAGAGCGCATGTCTCGTATAGCCGGAAGCCGTTCGGCACAAACCTACAAAGCGCAACTACCAACAGCAATGGCTAATGTAGACACCTTGTATGATTCTGGGGTAAGGATTGCTATGGGGACCGATACAGGGCCCCCAGCGAGGTTCCAAGGTTATTTCGAGCATATGGAAATGCACATGATGGTGGATGCTGGTATGTCGCCTCTTGACGCAATTAGATCTTCCACTGGCGTTGCCGCGGAATGCATAGGTATGGGCGATATAGGCACTCTAGAGCCAGGGAAATGGGGCGATTTTTCAGTTCTCGCCGAAAATCCGGCGGAAGACATTCGCAACTCTCATTCAATTGAAAGCGTATGGATTGCGGGGAATCGAGTGCCAGATTAGACTCTCAATGCAAAAAAGGCCAGTAGAGTTCTACTGGCCTTTTTTATTCACCCTTATTGACTAAGGGCAGGGATTCTCTCCAGCTACTGGAGTTGCACCTGAGGGAAGGAATCGGCACGGGTCCGCTTGTTCCAAAGTAACGCGAGCCCCGATTCGGATGAGGCTGCCAGTACTGGGTGCCTGGAAGAAGTGGTAGCCTTCTCGTTCGGTCATCCACCCCGAAGGGCCACCTACGAATTTGCCAGCTGACTCGGTTTCTCCCTTGATACGGTCTATCAGCATTTCATATTCCGGATCTCCTTGGCGCTTACCACTGAAACTACCTATATCACCACTAGCAGCGAACACTACGTCGACCCCATCAACGCCAGCAATTTCATCGGCAGCGGCAGTACCTTCCAGAGTTTCGATCATGGCTATAATCATCAAGTTGTCGTTCCAGGTTTGACGATAGTCGCGACCCCAGAGGCGCCCATATTGACCTCCACCTTGGCTGCGACGCCCCTCTGGAGGGTATTTGGCGAATTTCACCGCGTTTTCCATTTTCTCCGCAGTGTCTACCATCGGTACAATTAGACCGAGGGCACCGATATCAGTGGCCTTCTGGATATCGCCTTCGGTTGCATCCGGAATGCGGATGAAAGGTACAGCCGGTGCATCGCGACATGCCCAAATCATGCGTGCGACGTCGGTGTAATTTAGAGAGCTGTGCTGCATCTCGATCCAGATAAAATCAAAGCCTGAGTTGGCCATGGCACAGTATATTTCGGGGTCAGGGGTATCCACGGTACCTCCAACCACCTGGCCACCGGCTGCCAGCTTAGCTTTGACCGTGTTATACATACGCACATCCTGGGCCTGTGCTGGTAGGAGCCAGATTATTGAGAATAGATAAGCTAAAGCGAGACTCAGTATTTTCATCGTTATAACCTCGTAAGGACTGTTATTGTTTTCATTGTGCTTATTAACTGTTAAATAGCTCTGGATTTCAATCCTTTGGTGCTTATTTATCCATCCGCTATCATGGAAGATCGGGACACTCCAGCGGCTTTTTCAGCTTGTTGTTGCATGCGGCGCTTCTCACCGCGGAGGGACAACTCTTCCCGGTTGTTATCATCCACCCTGGAGTAGTCATCCCGCCAGTTATTTTCTCCCCACTCATATGGAGTCCGTTCACTGGTGTTCGGTTTGGTGGCTGTGCGGAACATGTCTATTCCCTGGCCGATAATGCCGCGTTGCATATCTTTGTCATAGGGTTTTCCGCAAGGATTGCCAAGCGGGAAATCAGAATGCAGATAGCGCGGAACACCGCAGTGCTGGACGACATCGATGGCAGAACCGATGATAAGCGTCGGGATTCCGTTGGCTTCAAGGTGTCTCGCGACCAGGCTCACGGTCTGGTGGCAGACGGGTCACAAAGGGACCAGTATGGCGATGTCTATTTCATCTTCGTGGCAATGGTTAAGTATGTCGGGAGCATCTTTATCAATAGTGTTGCCTTGACTGTATTCTGTAGGCACTGAATAAAATCGGCGCGCAATGCCGCCAACCACGCCTTCACCGACAAGCCCATTAAGCTGCTCTAGTGGCAGAAAGGAGCCTATATCTTCGGTATGGGTTACAGACTGGTGCCAAGATAGTTCGCTGGTGTACATGGATTTGGGAATTGGGCTGCTTAATGTGGGATACACGCGCCGATTTGTACGGCCCTCCCCAGTGTCTGGCATAGCAGTGACTATCACACCAGCGTTACATTCGTTCAGAGGTTTGGAAAGGGGAGCAAATGGCGTGTTGGTGTTGTGTGCCCACACATAATCTTTCTCATAACCCTGGGCGCGGTAGTAGTCGCGGGTCCGTTCTATATAGGAAACATCATAAACTTCAGTCACTGCTTTCTCCGTTTGTACTTCTACCTATAGATTCAAAATCGGTTGCATGACCTGCCGTTGCTGTGAAATAGGATCATTCAGCAGTTGGTTAACGTCATTCCACACCATGGTTGCGCGAGTCTCGGCGTTATAAGGTAGCCACTGCGGTAATTTGCCTACATTGGGATTTCCACTACGCGCGAACTCAATAATGGTATCGCTTATCTTATCTGCAAGAGCGATAGCTGCATCACTGCCGGTTGTTAATGGATGATCCTGCACATTGTCGAAGATAAAAGGAATGTCGAGGGTATGAGGGCTCATGGCGCCGCGCCCGGTTTCCGCAGTCTCCCAGGTCAGGTAATAAAGGTAGGTAGGACCGGCATTGAGAGCGGCACGCCTTTCGGCGATGGAGATTGATTGCATCACGTAACGAGAGTCACTGTAGACTAGAAAAAAAATCTCCGATGGAGAGACTTCAGGATTCTGCCTGCGGTAGACATTAACTACTTTTTCCAGATTGTCTGGTCCAACGATTTCAGCTACACGCTGACGCATACCAGCTTCGTCCAGACTGAAGGCGGCCTCATCAGCAAAATAGGTCATTTCGGTTCGGTTGGCGCCAACGATTACCGGTACGTCTGGATTTACCGGCGAGGCTAACGGCCAAAATGGGTGGTAGGGAAGTACAGCGCCATCCATAGTAGGAGCGAAAGTGCCTCCAGCATCGGTGGATTGATTGCGTGCAACAACGGCGTGATAGGCAGTCATGACCTGATTCAACGGAATTTGCTGTATTCCTGGCAAATTGGCCTCGCTAATATCTAGTTCTTCCAACACCTGCTTAGCCAGGTAGTTCGCATGCTCGCGATCAGGCAGGCGCAATGTGGCGCCGCTCTCAATGACGGCTGAGTGAAAAAGGCCCTTGCCACTAGGCATGCCCAAGAGGGTTGCCACCTTACGCCCACCCCCCGATTCACCGAAGATCATTACCCTATTCGGATCTCCACCAAATTGTTCGATATTGTTCTGTACCCATTTCAAAGCATGGACAATGTCTTGCATGCCAACCGTTCCTGAAGATTCGAATTGGTCGTGCCCCATGTCTCCAAAATGGGTAAATCCCATCATATTCAGGCGGTGGTTGATGGTGACGACTACAACGTCACCGCGCATGGTAAGGTTTGTACCGTCATAGCGAGGGGAGGAGCCAGACAGAGTTCGGAAACCGCCTCCATGGCACCAAAACATAACTGGGCGTTTGCCGCCGTCATTTATGCCGCGGGTCCATATATTCAGTACCAAGCAGTCTTCGCTCTCGAACCCATCCTGTTGAGAACCTGTCGCGGGATTGCTTTGGGGGGCAGCGGGTCCGTATTCGAAGGCCTCCCTATATTCCCGCCATGGGATCGGATCTTTCGGTGGCATGAACCGGTTTTCGCCAGCTGTACTGGCACCGTAAGGAATCCCTTTGAAGATATTCACTTCACCGGCTTTGATACCGCGAATTTGGCCGAACTGGGTATTGGCATCGACGGTGGATTGTTGCGCTAGCGCAACTGCGTTCGGAAGCAACACGCTGCTGACGGATGTAAGGCGGAGGAAATCCCGGCGATTCATATTCATTATTTTTCTCTCTTATGATTTGCCTGATTAATTCAACCCTCCTGAGATGGTGAAGTCAACTCTGCCCGTGATAGTCTTACCAACTGCGAATAGGAAACCACCCATATGAGCCCGTCTATAGGTAAGCTAGTTTCAGCGGTTACTACCAGTTTTTTCTGCCTGATCTTTTCCGTATCAATTTATGCACAACGGGGGGACCAAACCATGATCAGCCCATCTCCAGTGGACGGTGTTACTTTCCGCTTTATCGAAGCTAATGATTTGCGCATGCGTATTGCTGAGGCCGGGGACTCGGGCCCACTTTTATTATTAGCACACGGGTGGCCGGAGTCTTGGTATTCCTGGCGGCATCAGCTCACTTTTCTGGCAGAAGCCGGATATCGGGTAGTGGCACCCGATATGCGCGGTTATGGAGAAACTGATAAGCCGCCGCGTGTTGAGGATTACGATATAGTCCAATTAGCCGACGATATGGTCGGCTTACTCGATGCTCTCGGTGAGGAGAGTGCCATAATGGTTGGCCATGACTGGGGATCTATCGTTGCTTGGAACTCTGTTTTGCTGCATCCGGATCGATTTACTGCATTAATCGCAATGAGCGTGCCTTACGGTGGGCGTGCCCTTCGTTCACCGATGGATGGTTGGACTGAAACTTTTGGAGATAATTTTTTCTATATTCTCTATCACAATGAACCGGGAGGTGTAGCGGAGGGAGAATATGACAGTGATCCACGGGGTTTGATCAGCAGTTTGTACCTTTCGCCTGGTTCTCCTCGAGAGGCCCCGACTATTACTGATCCTAAACGTTCTGCTGGAGGCTGGATTGGACGACTTGGCGCACCCAAAAGCCTGCCAGACTGGCTTACCCAAGAAGATTTAGATTATGTAGTTGATCAATTCGAAATGGCTGGCTTTCGTGGTGGTGTAAATTATTATCGGAATTTTCATCGTAACTGGGAAATTACCGAGCACTTGCAGGATGTAAAAGTTAAAGTACCTACTCTATTCGTTGCCGGTGAGCGAGACTCGGTGATTGCCGGTGCCACTCAGGATGCCCTAGCGAGATCTATGGGCAGGGCAGTAGAAGATCTCAGGGGTGTCATTTTGATTCCGGAGATCGGCCATTGGGTGCAGCAAGAAGCGCCCTCAGAGACCAATTCGGCAATTTTAGATTTTCTAGAAGGATTATAATGACAAGGTGATTTACCGGTACTCCGCTTCCACTGCAGGTCGGTCATAATCCTCACCAGTTAGTTCCCGGTATTCTTCGGCGCGGGCTCCACTTAGTATACCGGTCAAACCATAGTTGAATTCATGGCAGGCAAACTCGAACGTGGGTCCGCTGTGATTCTTCCAGTGAAACGCAGCTGTCCAGGGCTGGTCCCAGGTGTTCGGATCATCGATCGTGTATTCGTACCAGATACGATTGTCGGGCTTCAGTGTTAAACGTTCGATTACTTTCATATCGGGGCTTGAACCTTGGTAACTATAAGACGGATGAATACCAGTGGTCTCGATCACAAGAGTGTCCCCATCCCAGTAACCTGTGCTGCTGCCATAATACTGTTTTACTTCAGTTGGAAGCGGCGTGCGATTATCCAAGGGTACTACTCTCGAGTCATGAAGGCGTTCTGTCTGGATGACTGCAAAGTCTTCGGTCAGCACCAATTGCAACATGGCATTTTCAATCAGAGTTTTTATCGGTGGAACCGACTGAGGAGACCATATGCATCGTTCTTGCATGGTCCGATCTTCAGGACCACGCGAGTATCCGCGATAGCGAGGCCTGGCTCTTAATTCTGCTTGGCGGTTTTCTCTCATAGCGGGTAATCGACCGTTGGGTGGATCGGTAATTAGCGAAGTTCGATGATCGTCGGTTTCCCACTCAGCAAAAGCTTCTTCATGCCAGAGATCTACACCGACATAATTAACATTCGGATTGCTGCGGCCTCGGTTTTCTGCCTCACGATTATAGGCGTTATCTTCCCAGTCCTTGGCCTGTTCTTCGTTCATTACTTCAATGCCTGCAAATATTTCAGGTCGCTGGAGTGGGGTGAGATGGTGGTAGTCCCAGTAACCATTTAGATCGGGTTTGCCCCATGGAGTTCTTTTTATTTCATCCTGTGCGCTGGCTCCACTCAAGGAGAAAACAAATAATCCGATTAATAGTCCAGCATTAATGAATGGAAGACGGTTGTCCATTGTAAGTGATCCCAATGGTATGCTAGGGATACGCTGCTGGAATTTTGCTAAGGTTGAAATCAAAATTAGCCAGAATGCAAAAACCTTATTTTTCATAATTTGTACCTAGGGACTGACTTCAGAAAGTATACGAGAATAGCGCTTTTAAATTCCAGTATTCTGCTGGTTTCCGTGTCTATGGAGCGATAGAAATTGATTGCTTGCAAGGTATAATCGTCAAAAAAAAGGATAACAGAGGGAATTTTCCGTTGAAAATTGCATTTCGCCCATTTTTACTTATTCTGGGATGGCAGGCTAGTCTCTCAATTCATATCGTTTCTGCACAGTCTAGTGATTACCTTGCGCCACGTGATGCTTGGGGAAACCCTAATATTAATGGTATCTGGCAGGCGATGGGTACAGCTCACTGGGATTTAGAAACCCATGAATCAAGGGCTGGACCGATGTGGCAATTAGGTGCGATAGGTGCGATTCCGGGTGGTGTGGGGGTTGTGGAAGGGGATGAGATCCCTTATACAACAGCAGGCCTAGCCAAAAAACAAGAGAACCAGGCAAATTGGCTGGAGCTCGATCCAGTGGTACGTTGTTATATGCCGGGCATACCACGCGCAAATTACATGCCCTACCCATTTCAGATTTTTCAGACGGACCAAAATATACTTTTCGCATACCAATTCGCCAGTTCCACGCGCAATGTATTTATGAATCGTCCGGATTATGAGGCGCCAATTCTCACAGTTATGGGCCATAACCTTGGCCACTGGGAAGGGGAGACCCTGGTTATCACAACCACCGACCAATATGATTGGACCTGGCTGGATCATTCAGGTAATCATCACAGCGAAGCGCTAAAAGTTACTGAACGGCTCACTCCAGTCGGGCCAAATACGATTTGGTACGAAGCCACGATCGATGACCCGGACGTGTATACTCGCCCTTGGACAATATCCTTACCGCTTTACCGGAGAATTGATCGCGACATGCGCCTCGTTGAATATAAGTGTCAGGAATACTCTGAAGAGATTCTTTATGGTTATCTCCGTCAGGACGAAGAGACGGCTAGTGCTTTAGAACAAAAACGCCAGCAACAGGAACAGCCGCAATGATGCGAGTTTTCTAATCGCCCAACGATATCATAAGAAAACTTTGTCAGTCGCCTTCTATGGCAACAATAAAGTTTATAGTGGAAAGTCCTTCACGTAGTTTTTTTGCAGCTTGGTAACCTTCGGAGTACCAGAAATCCGTTAAAGTCGTCATCGAGGGAAAGACTTCGAGAGTTACATTCCTAAATGGCCATTCACCTTCCAATAATAACGGCTCTTGAGAAGAGGCCAACACTTGTATACCTGCATCTCGAGCTAGTGGGCCTGCGGCATTCGAGTAAGGGCCGTAGTCGGCCTCAGGATTACGTTCTGAACTCACGATTAAATAGGCAGTCTTGGTTTGCTCTTCAGATGCCCCGGCAAATTGCAGGGTTACACCAAGGCTTAACCCTATGCTGAAAACTAATAGTGTATTGATTATGCGCTTCATGGTCATAACTCCTTTTTATAACGTGCTATCACGAATCGGTAGAAGTAGCTCACTGCCTACCGGTCTTTGCACATCGAAAGCTTTCAAAGTTATGGCAACGAAATTGTAGTAGCCGATTAACCCAGTAATGTCCATAATCCCTTGGTTACCAAATAATTCAATTGCTTTGGCGAAGGTTTGGGAACTAACTTTCTCTTCGCTTATCAGCTCGCGAGTAAATTGAATTAACGTATGTTCAATCTCCCCGAAACCATCAGTGGGCGGCAGATCATCCAGTGGTCTGCGGAATCGAACGATATCGATAATACCTTGCTCTAGACCAGCCGATTGGGCTAGCGGTTCATGGGCCGAATACTCGTACTGATTATTGATTTCGCGCGCCGTTGAAATAATGATTAGTTCGGTCAAGCGCTGATCTTTTTCTGTTCCGTACCGAACGCGTTGCCGTACGTCAAACATCGCCTCTGCCAATACCGGACTGTGCATCCACATTCCGATTGGTCCTCGTAATCCTGTTTCGTAGCCAGTGCCTGGACTAACATAGGTGTCGAAGGCTTCGCGGCCTATAGCCTCTAGTCCCTCGCGGCTCACTTGCGGTAGGCGGGCAAGGGAATCCATGTTTATATCCGTTGGAATCTTATCAGCCGTTTGTACTCCCTCTAGCTCATATCCAGTTTCGGCAGCGTCGGTACTATTATTAAGGTTGCTAAAGGTGACAGAGATCAAAACCAATAAAAGAGTGAGAGTGATTTTTGTATTCATCTGGGTTCTCCGTAAATCTAGTTTCTTGTGTTTACGCAAGCTCAAAAGGAAGTAAATTCTGTTGATTAGGCCTAAGTCATTATTTCTTTCATGCCGGCAATTGCGCGATCTATATGCTCAGGTGAGTTATAGATAGTTGGGCAAAGTCGGACACCTCCAGTTGCAGCGGCAGCTATGCCGTGCTCAGTATAGAGCCTGTTTGAAATGTTACCTCCATTACCACTAGAAGCTTTTGTAATGCATACACCAAAGCTAAGTTCGGGTTCCATTGGTGTAACCAATTCCAGTCCTAATTCGGAGATCCCTGTCTTTAATCGTTGCGCTAATTGCACGATCCTGTTGTGTATACGTTTTGTTCCAATTTCATTATGTTGAATGGCAGCAACGCCGACGGCGGCAAGCCCGGCATCATCTCGTTGGCCAAGGGATTCAAACTTGCGGGCACCCGTCAGTGCAGTTTTCACATTAGATCCCCAGCCAGGTGCTACTGTATTGGGCCAGATACGATCGATATTTTGTTCTTTTACATAAAGTAATCCAGCTTCCTTTGGTCCCATATACCACTTATGAGCACTGGCGGAGAACGAGTCGACATCTAGGTCTTTTAAGTCTAACGACATTGCTCCCCAAGCTTGAGCGCCATCGACATGAACATAAATATTTTTGGCATGAGCAGCCTCCACAATTTCCTTAATAGGTAGTTTAATGCCACTGAGATTCGAGACGTGAGTAATGGACAGAACCTGGGTTCGACTGGTGAATTGGGATGTGAAGGCGTCAATAAGCTCTTGTTTGGACCTTGGTTTATCAGGGGAAGAAACTTTATTAACAACTAGTCCAAATCGAGCGGCACGAACATCCCAGGCAACATTATTAGTGGGATGATTCTGGTCCCACAATAAGACTTCATCGCCTTCGTTGAGGCGTATACCGTTATTGATAATGTTATTTGCTTCACTTGTATTGCGCACCAAAGCGATTTCATCAGCACTAACGTTCAGCTGTTCTGCAACCAGATAGCGCGAACGTTCCAAGAGGCCTTCAAATTTTGCTCGGTTGTTAAAAGAACAATCTCTATCGATATCATAGGTAAGCATCTCCACGGTTTCCGCCACTGCTCGAAACGAGGGGCACAGATTGGCCGCATTCATAGGTACTGATGCTTCGCTGAAGGCGAACTTCGATCTGACCAACGGCCAATAATCCTGTTCGATCGGATTAGCTACGTACTGCTGTGCTCTACTGACTTGAGAAGTGCTAGCGGCAGCTCCCAACAATAAGGCACTAGAGGATTGTAGAAATTTTCGTCTTGATGTTGTCGTTTCCATGGTATAGCTCGCTTGGGGTGAATTCATCCTCCAAGCTTAACTAAGGATTTTGAGCAAATCTACTTTTCAAACCCCAGCTGGTACTTTAATCTCAAGTTTTCCAACTTTTTGCAGGGCGCCTATATGTCAGTTCATTGGATTTCTAGTTTGAAACGGTTATTAGTCACGATTCCGTTGGCAGTAGGCTGGATTATTGCTGGTACAGCATGGTCAGCCGATGCGCCGGCCACTAGCTCTTATACCGAAGACCAATTTGAAAGGGGCGAGGTGCTCTATCAAAAGGAATGTGCTCTATGCCATGGCTTGGAGCTTGATGATGGCGCCGCACCTGCAATTGTTGGTAGTACCTTTAGAAAAACCTGGTCTATGTTGGGCGCAAATGTCGCAGAACTTTACAACCGAATAGCTACAACAATGCCACCTCGGCAGGATAATTTTTTAAGTGAAGATCAGAATCTGGATATTCTCTCGTATTTGCTTGGTCGGAATAATGTTTTACGAGGGACGGAAGCACTCCGGAACGATTACGATTATCTAGCGGCTATTCCCATCGCCCGCGGAGATGAAACGCTTGATATTTCTGTTTCTTTTATTGAAGGGTTATACGGCATGGAACCGACCGGAAACGGCCCAGGCATGAATGAATTACTGAATGCTGGCAATAATTCTGATGACTGGCTTCATCATAACAAGAGTTATAAAGGGATACGCTATTCTGCGCTAAATGAAATAAACACTTCGAATGTAGATAAACTGGTTCAGGTCTGTGCTTACCAAATGAATAGTCGGGCACCGCTACAAACTGGCCCTATTGTTTACCAGGGCATTATGTATGTCACCGATGCAACCCATACCGCTGCCATCAATGCCGCGACGTGCCAAAAAATATGGGCCCATGATTGGATGCCGAAAGACCGAATGGTGTGGGGCAACAACCGAGGCGTTGCTATTAAAGATGGCTATGTGGTAAGGGGCACGCCAGACGGATATTTATTTGCACTGGATTCAACCAATGGTAATTTACTGTGGGCACGCCAAGTCGCTGATCCCTGGTTAGGTGAAACTTTTACTATGCCGCCCACTGTTTTTGAAGACATGATATTGATCGGTCCTGCGGGTAGCGAAAACGCCATTTCCGGTTGGCTTGGGGCTTTCTCTTTAACCGATGGGGATTTAATCTGGAAGTTCATGACAGTGCCCGACGCAGCCGCCGGAGGTGGTGAAAGCTGGGGAAATCCGGAGGGAATAAAACTCGGAGGAGGGGCTGTATGGACACCTCTTAGCTTCGATCTAGAATTGGGAGAAGTCTATGTAGCGGTCACTAATCCAGCACCCGATTTGCCCGCTTATTTAAGACCAGGTGATAATCTTTACACTAACTGTATCGTGGCATTGGATATACTCACCGGTGAGCTGAAGTGGTACAAGTCTATCGTACCTAATGATGATCATGATTGGGACTTGACCCAGGTAACGCCAGTCTTAAAAGCAGGAGTGGATGGCGTATCGAGGGATATGGTAGCCACAGTTGGTAAGGACGGAGTTCTGAGAACACTGGATAAACGAACCCATCAACCGCTCTATGAAACTCCAATAACCACAATACTTAATGCCGATATTCCGGTAACAAGAGAGGGTGTAGTTGCCTGTCCAGGTGTAACTGGCGGAGTTTTGTGGAGTAGCCCCGCATACCACCCTGGCGAGAAAATATTACTTACTTCGTCTATCGATTATTGCTCCAGGTTCAGGGCTGCTAATAATGTAAGATTCATTCCCGGGCAACTTTACATGGGTGGCAATGCTCGTCACGAAGGTGACATGTCTGGCTGGATCACAGCTGTGGAGGTCGAAAGCGGTGAAGTCCGCTGGAAATATCAAACCGAATTTCCAAACGTAGCTGCGGTAACCACTACAGCAGGGGGGTTGGCAATTAGCGGCACGCTTGCCGGTGATTTGTTATTTTTTGATGTGGCAACTGGAGAAGTGTTAAACAGCATTGCTACTGGCGCTCAGATTGGGGGTGGCAATATCTCTTATGCGGTCGATGGCAAACAGCACATCGCGGTAGGCTCTGGCCGTGGTATGCTGACCATCCGGCCTCCTCAACTTGGATTGCCACGGCAGACCAGTATCATCGTTTATGCTCTACCTTCTAACTGAACTTCGCGGGCGCGCCAAGATTTGTCTTTGCTTAGCCGGCTGAGCAAGTGGCTGAGCTTATAAATGTCTCTATATTATTCGTTTTTCCTTTAGTTCTTGTATATCGGATTCTGAGTAACCTAGTTCCTTCATGATCTCGTCAGTGTGTTCAGCCAAGGTAGGGGCTCGTGAACGAATTTCACCCGGTGTTTCGGATAGTTCTACAGGTGTCCGCATCACTGGAGCTGGCGCGCTCAGGCCCGGATATTCGAGGGGTTGAAACAACCCCTTGGCTGCGATATGCGGGTCTTCAAGTACTTCCTGCGGCGATAGAATCGGGCCTGCCGGTAGACGTACTTCTTCCATAGCTTTGAGTGCTTCCTCTGAAGTGCGTTCTGCACACCATTCGGCGAGTCGTTTCGAAATAATTTCTCCGTTATCACCTCGGGTGATATCGTCTTTGAAGCGAGGATCATCCAACCAATGGTCTTCTCCCATCAGGTCAGCCCAGCGTTTGAAAAGTGGGCCCCCGACAGATTGAACGAGCACCCACCCATCTTTTGTCTTAAAAGTATCCGCCGGTGCTGAAGTTTGTGCGCGGTTCATGGTTGCCACGCGGTTAGGTTTGATTGCGGCTTGCTCAATTACAGTCCCATTCATCATAGTTAGGGCTGTGTTGAATAGTGACCCTTCCACTATTTGACCTTTGCCTGTTTTCTGACGCTCATAAAGCGCGGCCATTGTGCCAAAAGCCGCTAGGCTTGCTGTTCCGAAATCTATAAAAGGCGCATAAGCTTTGACTGGTTGTTCGGGTGTGCCAGACATATACATGTTGCCGGACATTGCCTGACCGAGCCCGTCAAATCCAACTCGATTGGAATAGGGTCCACCTCGCCCGAAGGCAGAAATCATTGTGAGAATAATATCGGGTTTGGTAGAACACAGACTTTCATAGTCTAGAGCCATTGCTTTGAGTGTTTCAGGGGGAAGATTGGCCACAACAACATCGGCGGTAGCCACTAGCTTTTTCACGATTTCCCTACCTTGGGGTTTCATGGGATTCAGAGTCATTCCTCGCTTATTGCGAGCAAGTTGCATGAACATCGCGCCATCGCCGTTTTCTGTAACCGGGGAAAGAAAACGATCTTCGCTTCCATCAACTTTTTCGATGCGAATGACTTCGGCGCCCATGTCGCCCAGTAGCGTTCCACAGAACGGACCAGCAATGTAACGGCCAAAATCCAGGACCCTTATTCCTTCTAGTACTTTTGACATTTATTTTTCCCAGGATCTAAGTAGGTCTCTATTGAAAGTGAGGATATTAACATAAGTAACTAATATGTAGAGAAATTTTACCGTTAAAAGGAATTTTGCGTGTCTCTTCAAAGGCCGGTCTGTTTACGGGACTAAAAATCGGTTTAAACCTAAACAGTGTTTGTCTAATATCACCCGAGAGCAGCAATTTTCCACGCCATTTAACATGAGCTTTCTCATACGTTCTAATCTGGATTACAATTGAGGGCTCTATTCGGTTTCTAATGTCTACTAAAAGAGTAATACGATGAATAAACACCTCATTCTGCTTTCTTTGTCCTTGTTCTGTGTTTCATTGGGTTTCGTAGAGGTCTCGTTAGCGGCCGAGCATCCAGGTTACATCGATGCGCCAGAAAGGCGCACCACCGGTGTCGGCAAGTTTTACATGGGAAGAGAAATTTCTTTTGTCATGGGACACCAAGCGGCGGCATGGTTAAATCGGCCTGAACGCATTCAGGAGGAGATGCCCGATGAGGTAGTGGCGAATATGGGATTAAATCCGGACGATATCGTGGCGGATATTGGCGCTGGTTCTGGATACTTCTCTTTCCGCATTGCTAAGCTGGTTCCGGATGGAAAGGTGTTAGCGGTTGATATACAACCAGAGATGTTACAGTTAATCGAAAGGCAAAAAGTTCAAGGTGGTGTTAGTAATATCGAAGGAGTTCTCGGTAAAATTGATAATCCTAATTTGCCTCCTAATTCGATCGATGCAGCTATCATGGTAGATGCCTATCACGAGTTTTCGCATCCTTTTGAAATGATAGACGGTATCTACAATGCATTGAGGCCTGGAGGAAGGATTTTTCTTTTAGAATATCGTGGTGAAGACGCCTCAGTACCTATCCGTCCATTACACAAAATGACTGAGGAACAAGTAGTCAGTGAAATGAGTGTGTTCGGCCTAGACTGGACCGATACTCTCGATTTCCTTCCTTGGCAACATATGATGGTTTTTACAAAATAATAAATAGGAAAAGAATAAATTAAATAATAATTTGGTTCTTCACTAAAAGGTATAACTTGCATTTAGGGCATACTGAATGCCATAACTCGAACAGTAGTCTTCAATTTCTTCTACAATTCCATTTACCGTCGCCCCTAGGAATCGGGTACGCTCGCGGCATCGCTGTGGGTCGTTAGCATTCATCACGTTCAATCGAAAAGTTACGCCATTAGAGGCTTTCTTTTCAACAAACATTGAAAGGCCGTAGTCACGAATCTCTCGCTCTATATCGTTGATGTCGATTTGCATCCGTGCGTCACTATCGTTATCAGAGTTGAAATAGTTGAGACCATAACTAAGATCCCAACGGGTAATATCATGACGAAAACTACTCCTGCCAAACCATCGCGAGTTAAATCGTAAGCGCCGCTCGGTGCCAAGGAATGGGTCCGTTACCTCGGAATCTTGTAAACTCAAGTTTACATTCAAAAGAGCTGTGGGTAAGCCAATAAATCCGAGTCGGGTGCTTGCATCAAGTCTCAGGCCATAGCGATAGGCATCACCGATATTACCTCGAGCAGAACGCAGATCATCGGGACTGGTTGAAACGTTCACTAGGTCAATTACATCTTCTATGTCGCGGTAATAGAGCTCCGAATTGAATACGCCCAGGTTGTTAGGAAAGCGATATTCCAGATTCAGTGAGTATTCCCAGGACTGTTCTTGCACTATTTCCGGATTACCTGCCTGGGTATTCTGGTCGTCATCTTGGCTATCAGAGGACGTACTAAAGTCTCTGAAGCTTAATTGGGAGACCCTTTTCTCAATTTTTGCTCTTAATTGGGTCGATTGGGTAATGTCATAACGATAATCTATTTTGGGACGGAGAAAATCGAAATCCCGTTTGTTGAAGATATCCCCGGCTTGCTTGATATTAGAAGTTTCGTAGGTAAGTGAACTTTCAACAGAAACTTTGTCACTAACACGCCAGTTATGAACCAAGAAATTTTCGTACCGCATTTCTTTTACGATGGAATCGGAATTATCGATAGAAATAGGGGGCAGGTTGCCGTGATTCAATGAGGGTGAGCCAAAACCGGCCATACCAAGGCGTAGATCACTGTCTCTGATGGTTTCTGCGCGTTCGACACCCATTTCCAAGCCGTGACTGGTTAATGGGTCCCAGGTGTAGGAGGTACGAAAGATACGTTCTTGATCGCGCCCTTCAGAATACAGGAAAAGGTCTTTCTCCTCGCGATTAGCCAAGATATTGAAACGCTCTCGGGTAGAATCATATTGGCCACTGTTCACAATAAACAAAAAGCGGTATTTACTGCCATTGTTGAACTCATATTCGTAGTCGCCTCCGGCTTCCCAGTTGTCCCGGCAACGATCTATTAATTCACGCTCTTGGCGCGTGGTAAAGGAATTGGCGACGTAATCATTAATAAAACGGTCTTTATTCTCTGGAGCGCAGTCTCCCCCAAACAACCCGTTAAACTGAATGAAGCTCTTCTCGAACTGGTAGCCAAGGTTGAAACTGGTTCGATAGTCAGTGCGTTCCCGGGAAGACTCATCGTACCGCGTCTCTAATAGATTTCCTGCAGCGTCACGGCTAAATTCCTTGCCCGTTTGATTCTGATACTGGGGTTCCGCTTCTATATGGAAGAGATAATTCAACCCACCGTCCTGGCCTGCCCAGGAAAGCTTGGCACCAGGTTCGAGAGTGCCATCTTGGTAGCGTTCCATGATAGCTTCGACAGTGATGCTTGAGCGCGATTCGCTGTTAAGCAGCACGACATTGACCACCTGGCCTCCGCTGCGGACATCCATTTTTTCGGATGTGCTACGAATGATTTGGATATAATCCACCTGGTTGGCGGAAATGCTGCCAAGTTGACTCCGTCCTTCGTTACTTTTCCCTGTCTGACGCTGGCCATTAATTAGGATTTCATTTTCACCAGGCCCGAGGCCTCTGCGATTATTACTACCCCCGCGGTAGTCCATGGCAATGTTGACACCAGGAATAAGATTGATCATGTCATTAACATTGACTGGAGAAAATTCTGCAAAAAATGAAGCATCGTATATGACAGAGGAGTCATCATCAGGCACGACTACATCTTGCTGTGCTAGAACCTTTAAGGTGGCGGTAATCCCAACACTGAGGATGATAATTCTCAGGAAGTTTTGCTGGAAACTACGCGTCATTCAATGCTCCGAATCGATCAATATCGCGGTATTAGAAAACGCCCACCAGCCGTATTTGAATTAACGGCTATTCAGGCACTACCAAATAGCGTCTTGGGTCCTGAAAAAGATGCGGCATTATACTGATGCGGCAGGCTTAAAACTGTAACAAATTGTGTAAATAAGATGGCAACGATGCCATATTCAGCGGGTTTGCGGCAATATTTACTGCTACCAAGAGTTATAAAATGTCGACTAGACTAAACTAATCTTTAGCAAAGCTCGGTCTATAACCTAACGGGTTTGTTCAAATGTAATGTGTCGGACCTAATCACATTTAGAAAAAATAAATTCTGGTGCCGACATATTTTAGTTCAGTTGGGTTTCCAAATGAACATTTTGCTCTCTTGAGCTGAAACAAGGATAATAGTGATTAGTGTAACTGACTGGTTCTACAAGGATTTATGGTCAATCAACGCCCCCTTTTTTATCGTCAGCATTTAATACTAATTTAGAGGCTAGCTCTATGCAGCGCGAATCCATGGAAGTTGATGTTGTAATAGTCGGTGCTGGGCCGGCGGGCTTATCAACGGCCTGCAGACTTTTGCAGATGGCAAATTCTGCAGGAAAAAATCTCAGTGTGTGCATTTTAGAAAAAGGGTCGGAAATAGGGGCCCATATTCTATCGGGTGCTGTTTTTGAGCCAGCCGCTTTGGCAGAGCTGTTTCCCGATTGGCAAGAAAGAGGAGCGCCTTTAAACACGAAAGTTACTGGAGACGATGTTTATTACCTGCCCAACGTGGTCTCGTCTTTCAAATTCCCCGGATTTCTTGTGCCTCGACCCATGCACAATAATGGCAATTACATTATTTCATTGGGGAACTTGTGTCGCTGGTTAGCAGAACAAGCTATGGAACTGGGAGCAGAAGTATTTCCAGGATTCGCGGCAGCAGAAATCCTCTATAACGAGGATGGCAGTGTAAAAGGAATAGCCACCGGTAACATGGGTATCAATGCAAAGGGAGGGGAAAAGCCGTCTTTCGAACCCGGTTTCGAATTCCATGCTAGATACACGATTCTGGCTGAAGGTTGCCGCGGTCACCTTGGCAAGGAAGTCATCAATAAGTTCGAACTGGATAAGAATAGTGACCCACAGCATTACGGTATTGGTTTGAAGGAAGTGTGGGAGATACCCGAAGAACGACATCAACCAGGACTCGTGATTCACACAGCTGGTTATCCAATGACTGGATCTAGTTATGCGGCAACCAGTGGTGGGTTTCTCTACCATGTTGAAAACAACCAGGTATCGCTGGGATTGATTGTTGATCTTTCGTACAAGAATCCACATCTCAGTCCTTACGACGAATTCCAACGATTTAAACATCATCCAGTAATCAAGAAATATATAGAAGGTGGGAAACGTCTTGGTTACGGTGCTAGGGCGATTATAAAGGGTGGGCTAAGCTCACTTCCAAAGATGACATTCCCGGGAGGGTTATTGATTGGTTGTAATGCTGGAACTTTGAATTCGGCTAAGATTAAAGGTAGTCATACGGCGATGAAGTCCGGTATTTTAGCAGCTGAAACTCTTTTTGAAGCGCTGAATAATGAATCACTCGAACAGGAGCTAACTGGATTTTCGGAGCATTTTAAGCGATCGGATCTTTGGAGAGAGCTGCATAAGACGCGTAACTTCAGTGCAGGTTTCCACAAATTTGGATTCTGGTTAGGTAGCGCATTGGCGTTTATTGAGCAAAATATATTCTTTGGGAAATTTCCATTTTCTTTCCACGACAAATCTAAAGATCATTGTCAGCTGAATCCGGCGGCGGAAAGTCTGAAGATCAACTATCCAAAACCCGATGGCAAGATCAGTTTTGACGTTTTATCTTCGGTTTTTCTTTCCAATACAAACCATACTGAGGATCAACCCTGCCATCTCCAGCTGAAGGACCCCAGTATCCCGATCGGTGTAAATTTGCCCATGTATGAGGAACCGGCACAACGCTATTGTCCAGCGGGCGTTTACGAGGTGATAGATGAAGTAAATGGAGACAAACGGTTTCAGATCAATTCACAAAATTGTATTCACTGCAAGACTTGCGACATCAAAGATCCAAGCCAGAACATAAACTGGGTAGTTCCAGAAGGAGGTGGGGGGCCAAACTATCCAGCCATGTAGCTGGTTCAAAATTAGTTGCTGCGACGTAAAGAGAATTCTGCCATTGATATCAGTGCCTCACGAAAAGCTGATTTCTCGATGGATTTGAGACTGTCCATCGCGGCAGCGGCTTGTTGGCGTGCCAATTTGCGAGTGTAATCCAGAGCACCGCTTTCTCTAACTACTTGAATGACTTCATGTAAGGCTTTTTCAGAAACATTTTTTTGCTGTAAGACCTCTTTTATTTTCCGGGATTGATCGTTACCCCCTTTCTCCATAGCATAGATTAATGGCAGTGTAGGTTTCCCTTCTGCCAGATCGTCACCTATATTCTTACCCATAGTTTGAGTGTCGCCGTCATAATCCAATACATCGTCGATCAGCTGAAATGCGATACCAATGTGCATACCGTAATGTTGCAGAGATTTTTCGGTGGTTATATCAGCTTGGCCAAGTATGGCTCCACACTGGGCGGCTGCCTGGAACAATATTGCGGTTTTATTCTTGATCACTTGCAAGTAATTTTGCTCTGATGAGTTCGGATTGTTCTTGGCGATGAGTTGTAATACTTCGCCTTCAGCGATCTTGTTTGTAGTATTTGCAATGATTTCCATGACGCGCAAATCTCCGATATCGACAAGGATTTGGAATGCACGTGAATAGATGAAATCGCCAACCAACACGCTAGAAGCGTTATCCCATTGGGAGTTCACCGTTGGTCGGCCTCTGCGCAATAAAGACATGTCGACTACATCGTCATGCAGGAGCGTCGCTGTATGAATAAATTCGATTACGGCGGCCATAGGTATATGCTTACCGTTTTTTATATTGCAGCAGTGTGCTGCTAGAAGAACCAGAATAGGACGTAGCCGTTTCCCACCTGCTTCTACGATATAATGGCCTATATTTTCTACGAGTAGTACGTCTGAATGGAGTTGTTCAACTATATAATCGTTGACTGCAAGAAAATCGGATTCAACGACTGATCGAATTTTTTTGTACATCTGGGGCTGATGACCACTTGTAAAAGAATTTCTCTAATTGTTGAGCCTTGGCTCATTTGAGTCTGCATGCTAGGGAGCCGTCAAGTCGGTGTCAAGCTGACTAAAACCTGCAGTTATGCTGGGCTTTCACTCATTTGGATAGTATTACGCACCGACCTCTAGGCTGCGATTCGAAGCACCCACTTTCGCTTGCTTAGACCCAAGTGTTCCCGTAAAATGCCGGCCCCTATAGGGATGGGCTGAATTGCCCATTTTAAAAGGCTTTGGAGACGATTGTGTACGCAGTTATTGAGAGTGGTGGTAAACAGCATCGGGTGGAAAAAGGTGAAATCCTGCAGCTGGAAAAGCTTAATGCTGCTACCGGCGACAAGGTGAAATTTGACAAGGTCCTGTTGGTTGGTGAGGGAGAATCTGTCAAGATCGGTAAACCTTATGTTCAAGGTGGCCAGGTAACTGCAGAAGTTCTTAGAGAGGGTCGCGGTGATAAGATCAAGATCATCAAATTTAATCGTCGTAAACATTACAAGAGGCAGCAAGGCCACCGCCAATGGTACACAGAAGTAAAGATTACTGGCATCAAGGCCGGTGCTGGCGCTAAGGCTAAGGCTAAGGCTAAGCCTAAGGCTGAGCCCAAGGCCAAGGCTAAGCCCAAGCCCAAGGCTGATTCCAAGGATAAACCCAAAGCCAAAGCCAAAACCAAACCCAAAGCCAAAACCAAACCCAAAGCCAAACCCGAGGAATAAACCAGGAGCAAGTCATGGCGCATAAGAAAGCTGGCGGTAGTACCAATAACGGTCGCGATTCCGTATCGAAGCGCCTTGGTGTTAAATTGTTTGGGGGCCAAGAAATTAAAGCAGGCAACATAATTGTCCGTCAACGTGGCACGCGCTTTCATGCGGGTGATAACGTAGGATGCGGTAAGGATCACACGCTATATGCCAAAACAGATGGTGTCGTGAAGTTTGCTGTTAAGGGCCCACATAACAGAAAATTTGTTAGTGTCGAATCGGCTTAAGCAACTCATTAATTGTCCTAAAAAGCCTCGTCATTCGACGGGGCTTTTTTGTTTAGAAATCAGAGCTAATCACAATGAAATTTGTCGACGAAGCTGAAATAACGGTTGAAGCAGGTAACGGTGGCGATGGTTGCCTGAGCTTTCGGCGCGAAAAATACATTGAAAAAGGCGGGCCTGATGGGGGTGACGGTGGCGATGGTGGCGGTGTGTTCTTGCTAGCTGATGAATCGTTGAATACGCTTGTGGATTTTAGATTTCAACCCCGCTACTGTGCCGAATCTGGTCAAAGTGGCAAAGGAAGCAAATGCACAGGCAAAAGTGGCGAAAATTTGTTTATCAAGGTTCCTGTCGGTACAAGTGTGATCGATGTGGATACAGAGGAATTGCTTGCCGATCTCAATAACCTGAATGAGCAAGTCTTGATTGCTCGTGGGGGGAAGCACGGTATGGGTAATATCCGCTTTAAGTCTAGTACCAATCAGGCGCCACGTAAAATCACTAAGGGTACAAAAGGAGAAAAGAGGACAATACAACTTCAGTTAAGATTGGTAGCAGATGTCGGATTACTGGGTTTGCCGAATGCAGGTAAATCCACGTTGATCAGATCTGTATCGGCAGCAAAACCGAAAGTAGCCGATTATGCCTTTACAACTCTTGTGCCAAATCTTGGCGTTGTAAGTGTCGGCCTGGAACGCAGTTTTACTATGGCTGATGTTCCAGGCCTAATAGAGGGCGCTTCAGACGGAGCTGGACTTGGATTTCGGTTTCTGAAACACCTGTCCCGTACCCATCTACTACTCCACTTAATCGATGTAGTGCCGTTTGGTGGAGATGACCCCGTAAACAGCGCACAGAAAATCGTCTTGGAATTAGAGAATTTCAGCAGCACGCTCGCAAAGAAAGAACGCTGGTTGGTATTAAATAAAATAGATCTTTTGAATGAAAAAGAGCTGAATGATTTTGAGAAGCGGCTTAGGGAAAAACTTAACTGGTCTGGTAAGATCCACCAAATCTCGGCATTAAACAAGGCAGGATGCTCCGAGTTGTGCAAGGCTCTAATGGATTCCGTCGAATTACATCGAAGGCAACTCTTCAAAGATGAAAATTATCGAGAGGAGCAACGTTGTAATGGAGAAAAAATGGCCTTCGAAATCCGCCGTTCAATTGGCCGTTCTCTGTCATCAAAAATTGTTAATGAAGCTGCTAGGAATGAAGATTAGGATAGTCAGAAAAATAAGCTGATAAAATATTATGCGTGATCAAATCAAAAATGCAAAACGCTGGGTGGTTAAGGTTGGCAGTTCGATGTTGACTAACAATGGGCTTGGTCTTGATACGAAAGCCATCGCACACTGTGCAGAACAACTCGTGGTACTGCAAAAAAGGGGGGCGCAGCTGGTTTTAGTTTCGTCAGGGGCTGTAGCGGCAGGAGTTACTCGTCTCAATCTAAAAACTCGTCCTAAGCAGGTGCACATGCAACAAGCAGCTGCCGCGATAGGTCAGATGGGATTGATACAAGCATATGAAAGTTGCTTTATGCACCACGGGGTTTATGCGGCGCAAATACTACTGAGCCACGAAGACTTATCAGACCGTACTCGTTATCTGAATGCTCGCAGCACGCTGACTACTTTGATCGAAATGAATGTAATACCGGTTGTCAATGAAAATGATACTGTGGCAACTAAGGAATTATGCTTCGGTGATAATGATACGCTTGCAGCGTTGGTGGCAAATCTTATTAATGCCGACGTAATGGTTGTACTGACCGACCAGGATGGGTTATTCACAGCTGACCCACGAAACGACCATTCGGCTGAATTAATTGCAACGGCTTCTGCGAGCGATTCCTCTCTGTTAAAAATGGCGAGCAAAGGCTCTAGCCTTGGCCGTGGAGGTATGTTAACGAAACTGTCTGGTGCTCGTCTGGCGGCTCGTTCAGGTACCGATACTGTAATTGCTAACGGCAAGATTAATGGGATATTGCAACTATTAGCCGAAGGAGAGGAGATTGGTACTCTACTGAAAGCAGACAATGAGCCGGTAACGGCGAGAAAGCAATGGCTCGCTGGCCAGTTAACTCTCAGGGGCTCCTTGGTTCTGGATGCAGGTGCAGTGAATGTCTTAACACAATCTGGTCGTAGCCTTTTACCTGTTGGAATTAAATCTGCCACCGGTAGTTTTTCGCGAGGAGACGTGGTGGCGTGTCTGGATATGAATGGAAAAGAAATTGCCAGAGGACTTGTGAACTATGAGTTAGCTGAAGTGCTGAAACTAATTGGGCAAAACACAGACCAGATTGAACAATTGCTTGGTTATGCTGGTGAAGAAGAAATTATTCATCGTGATAATCTAATTTTGTCCAGTTGATCCGAGTTGCGTTTGATGAAAAAAAAAACGGACAATCGCCGGACATTTGTTTCTGGCTGAAAAGCTTTGTCTGATTATTTCAGGGCTTTGACCGCGGAGTTCAATCGACTCTTATGCCGAGCGGCTTTATTCTTGTGAATAATACCTTTGTCAGCCAGGCGATCGATAACTGGAACTGCCGCATTAAAAGCGTCTGATGCTGCAGCGTAATCGTTTTCATGAATAGCCGTGTCAACCTTTTTGATATAGGTACGCACCATAGAACGAAAAGAAGCGTTTTGGCGCCTACGTGTTTCACCTTGTCTGGCTCGCTTACGGGCCTGTGGGGAATTAGCCAATTGAAACTCCTTTATTCTTTGCTATCTAAACTAGTAGGAAATGGGGGCTTGGTCCATCCAATCCCACATTTTCGAGGGAGCGACACTATGCCGTTTTCATCAGGTTATGTCAACAAGATTCAAAGCAGTAATAGCGCTAACTTACTAAGAATACTCAACTAATTGTTAAAAGCATTCGATAGGGCAAAGGAAGAATTTTTCTTTCACAGGGTCTATTTCTAAAACAGGGGACAGATGCCGAGAGAATCCATACATGAGTAATATGCAAACAGATTCGGAAAAAGTTGATATAGACACGAGTACTCTGACCCACACTGACCAGGCTCTTGGTGTTGGGAGCGGGCTGTTAAAAGCGAGCAGCATTACTGGGTCGATGACCATGATATCGAGGGTGCTCGGGCTAGCACGAGACATAGTGATCGCGCGAGTATTTGGTACCTCTGATGCCGCCGATGCTTTCTTCCTTGCCAACAAAATTCCCAATTTTATGCGACGCTTGTTTGCTGAAGGGGCCTTTAACCAGGCATTTGTACCCGTGCTTTCAGAATATCGTACGAACAGGTCACTGGCAGATGTGCAGGGACTGGTTAATGCGGTAGCTGGATCACTCGGTGGGTTCCTTTTCTTAGTCTCGATTATTGTGATTGTGGCAGCACCTCTTATAGCGGTGCCTATAGCTTACGGTTTTAGCGATGAACCGGCAAAATTCGAACTATTTGTCGAAATGCTGCGTATTACCTTTCCCTATTTGCTACTTATCTCCATGACAGCTATGTGCAGTGCGGTATTGAATACCTATGATCGTTTTGCGATACCTGCGCTTACTCCAGCGCTATTGAATGTTTCACTAATTGCCTGCTCTTTTTTGTTGGCCCCTTACATGCGCGAACCAGAGCTAGCTTTGGCTTGGGGAGTTTTGGTTGGGGGCTTTGCGCAGTTACTCTTTCAATTGCCATTTCTGGCAAGAATTCAACTTGTACCTAAGCCGAAATTATCCAAACTTCATGAGGGTGTTATCCGCATCAAGAAATTGATGCTACCGGCACTGTTTGGTGTTTCAGTGAGTCAGATTAACTTATTGTTCGATACATTCATCGCCTCATTGCTCGTTTCTGGCAGTGTTTCTTGGCTGTATTTTTCCGATCGATTGATGGAATTGCCATTGGGCACTTTTGGGATCGCGATCGCAATTGTTGTTTTACCGAGTCTGTCACGAAGGCACGCAGAACAATCCATGGAAGAGTTTTCCAAAACCCTAGACTGGGCTTTTAGGCTGATCTGTCTAATCGCCATACCTGCTACGCTAGCATTAATCCTGATTGCGGAGCCATTATTGGTGACGCTTTTTCAAAACGATAATTTCAGCGAGAACGATGTTATGCAGGCTTCAGGTAGTTTGCGGGCATATGCTGCCGGGTTGCTTGCTTTCATGGCGATCAAAATATTTGCGCCAGGCTACTATGCGCGCCAGAACACAGCCACACCGGTACGAATCGGGATTATCGCTATGACCACCAATATGATACTGAATGTTGTGTTTTATTTTTATGGTCTGGCGCATGTAGGTCTGGCCTTGGCTACTAGCCTAGCCGCTTTTCTCAATGCTGGTTTACTGCTTGTTGGCCTGCGTGCTGATGGAGTGTTCAGGTTCCAAACCGGCTGGTTCTTGTTTCTCGCGCGCATCATCGTAGCAAATGGTGTGATGGCCTATTTTCTGGTCAGCATGGCAGGAGATTGGCAGCAATGGTCCGACTGGAACAATGTAACTAAAATCATCCGTTTAGCTATACTTGTCGTTGGCGGAATGGTCCTATATGGAGGCATGCTGTTTGCTTCTGGGTTAAGATGGAAGCATATTTACCACTAGGGTGAATCCGCCAGATATATTTTCATTAAAGTGAATCGAGTCTACACTGCTGATAATGTTGCTATGGCTTGGCATGTGCGTAACGTGCTTCAGCAGTACGGTATTACTGCGACGGTAATTAATGACAAGTTATATTCAATCGCAGGAGAAATACCCGTGAATGAATGTCTGCCCGAGGTCTGGGTCGAGAAAAAATTGGATGTGCGGCGTGCCGAACAAATCATAAAGAAGTTAGAGGCTCCTGTGGAAGGGGGGGAATGGGCCTGTGGGAAGTGCGGAGAACTTAACGCTGGCGCTTTTGATCTTTGTTGGAACTGCCAATATGTTGATGTTTCGATTGATTAAGATTTGTTTGCTCAGTACGTTGCTGTGCTGGTTTCCATTTCGAGCTTCGGCCAGCCAAGAATGTGTAGTTCTTCTGCATGGTCTGGCTCGTATATCCAACTCTATGTCGGAATTAGAAAATAAACTTACGCGCAGCGGTTTTCATGTTGTCAATGTCAAATATCCTTCTCGGCGTTACGAAATTAAAATACTTGCGGTTGACGCAGTAGACAGAGGTCTGACGACATGTCTTTATAACGGAGCTGAAAAAGTTCATTTCGTGACGCATTCACTCGGGGGAATCTTGGTTAGGTACTACTTTCAAAAACAGTCAAAACTGGATCTCGGTCGGGTTGTTATGCTGGGCCCCCCCAACCAAGGAAGTGAGATTGTTGACAGACTGTTACCCGTGCCAGGGTTTGGTTTTTTGTCGGGGCCGACCGGAGTTGCGCTTGGTACCGGGCCAGACAGTGTTTTAAATGAGCTTGGGCCGGTAAATTTTGATCTCGGAATCATCGCCGGAACCACTAATATAAACCCAATTAACCTATTTTTAATGGATGGCCCAAATGATAGTGTTGTTACAGTGGAAAGCACCAAGGTAGAGGGTATGAGTGCGCATTTGGTGTTACCGGTGACGCATACCTTCATGATGCTTAACAACGAAGTTATTGATAATACGATTCACTATTTGAAGACCGGCTCGTTCATTCCAGAGTAGGACTGTATATAACGGAACTTAATTCATAAAGCCTTGGATTATTCAAAAATTCAGTTTGCCTTAAAACGTTATATTATCCTTTGAGTTAAAACCGCATTTACAACATAATCCATCCTCCTGAAAATGAGTCGAGCAAGAAATGGTCAAGCGTGTAAAGGAAATCGATAATCTTCATATCATTGGATATGATGAGCTGCCTACGCCCGGCGACTTAAAGGACGAGTTTCCTCTCGAAGGCAGTGCGCTGAAAACTGTCAAGACAGGTCACCGGGCGGTAAAGAATATTTTGAGCCGCAAGGACCCTCGTTTAATATTAGTTGTTGGGCCGTGCTCAATTCACAATCCCGAGGAAGCGCTGGAATATGCGCGCCTGTTAAAACCTCTCGCCGATGAACTGGCAAACGATTTGCTTATTCTAATGCGGGTGTATTTTGAAAAACCTCGTACTTCTATTGGTTGGGAGGGACTGATTTATGACCCTCACCTCGATGGGAGCCATCGCATAGATAATGGTATCCGCATTGGAAGAAAACTAATGGTGGATATAGCCAAAATTGGATTGCCGATTGCGATTGAGGCATTGGATCTAATTTCTCCCCAGTATTTGCAGGATCTGGTGAGTTGGACGGCTATTGGCGCCCGTACAACTGAATCGCCTACTCACCGAAAGCTTGCCAGCGGAATCTCTTCTGCGATCGGTTTTAAAAATGATATTCATGGCGACATGATGGTGGCGATTAACGCTATTCGCTCTGCTTCCGCTAATCATAGTTTTATCAGTGTCACGGAAGAAGGGAAAGTAGCTGTCTTTCGTACTGAGGGAAATCCTCATTGTCATGTAATTTTAAGAGGGGGCAAGTCTCCTAATTATGATAAGGATAGTGTCAGAATTTGCGAGGAAAAACTTCATAAAGCTGGGCATGAACAGAATATCATGATCGATTGCAGTCATGGCAATTCACAGAAAGATCCGGCAAGACAACTTTTGGTGCTAGAGGAAGTAGTCGAACAGGTCAAGCAAGGTAACCATTCTATTATAGGGCTTATGCTTGAAAGTAATTTAAAGGAAGGTAATCAACCCATACCGGATAACCTCGAGGAGATACTTCCAGGTATATCAGTTACAGATGCCTGTATCAGCTGGCCGACGACTGAAGCCGCGGTCCGCGAATTTGCGGCTGCGGTAGGTCCAGCACTGAAATCCAGAAATGATTGACAAAGATTAATTCCTATCACATATAGTTGCCAGGCTGCTAACTAAGTAGTCGATGTTGTTATCATTAATACTGGCAACATTAATACGACTAGAGTTTACTAGGTAGATGCTATAGTCATTGATTAAGGACTGGATTTGGTCGATCGTGACACCAAGGAAGGAGAACATTCCTTTTTCTTTTTCGATAAAACTGAAATTTTGATTAATACCTGCTTCCTTGATGCGCATGACTAGCAAGCAACGAAGTTCATTTATGCGCTCACGCATTCCAGTTAGTTCCCGTTCCCATTCATTGCGGAGCTCCTGGTTATCCATTATCAATTGCACGATAGAAGCGCCATGATCCGGTGGCATTGAATAATTTGCTCGTGCAGCCGCAGCAATTAATGTGGTGGCAGTCGTAGTTGCCTCTTCGCTCTCGCTAATAATAGTCAGTGCTCCGGTTCGTTCCCGGTATAAACCGAAATTTTTTGAGCAAGAGCTAACTATTAGCAATTCGGGAAGGTGTTCAGCAAGCAGACTTGTTCCATAGGCGTCTTCTTCTATGCCATCTCCTAGCCCTTGGTAAGCCATATCGACAAGCACTGTAAACCCGGTTTTCAATGCGAGATCCCGTATTATTACCCATTGTTCCTTGTTGAGATCAGCACCACTAGGGTTATGGCAACAGCCATGCAGCAGAACGAGGTCGCCCTTGGGAATTTTCTGTAGGCATTCCGCCATCTCATCGAACCGGACGCTGTGCGTCTCATAGTTATAGTAGGGGTATTTTTCGATTTTCAGTCCGGCAGCTCCAATAAGTGGGATATGATTAGCCCAGGTAGGGTCGCTAACCCAAACCGTCGCGTCCGGATTAACTTTCCTGATGAAGTCCGCAGTCAGGCGCAAACCGCCGGTTCCACCAGGTGTTTGCACGGTCATGCGGCGTTTTCCAAGTTCGTGGACTAGAACATCACCTAAGACCATCCGTGCAATGGTGTCGTTGTAATCGACAGCCCCTAATGGACCAACGTAAGCCTTAGTCGTCTGAGCATTAAGAATTATTTCTTCCGCTTTTTTGACAACACCCATTACAGGTGTATTACCGAGTGCGTCCCTGTATACACCCATGCCGAGATCGATTTTGTTTGGATTAGTATCTGCCTTGAAAGCTACGGATAGCCCAAGAATAGGGTCGGGAGGAAGCGGGGTTAATGATTCAAACATAATGATTTCTTTACCCCCTCTGGTGAGCTTTGAGTGTATTTTGTAACAGCGAGGCTCGGGTCATTGGACCGACGCCTCCTGTAACATATGTGATAAAAGAACATTTATTTTTTACAGTTTCAAAATCAACGTCACCAACATTACGGAACCCTGATTTTCGAGATTCGTCCGGCACACGGGTTTGACCTACGTCAATAACTATCGCGCCTTCTTTGACCATATCTGCAGTGACAAACTCTGTTTTGCCAATTGCTACGATAAGAATGTCGGCGCCCTGGCAAATCTCCTTCAGGTTTTTGGTGCGGCTATGCGCAATTGTGACTGTAGCGTTGCCGGTATTATTGTTACGGGATAGCAGAATAGCCATTGGAGTTCCAACGATATTGCTGCGTCCCAGAACTACACAGTGTTTACCTTCGGTTTCTATGTTGTAGCGGCGCAACAGTTCCATGATGCCATTTGGAGTCGCTGATACAAACGTTGGTAAATCAAGACACAAGTTACCAATATTTTCTGGACAGAAGCCGTCAACGTCCTTTCTCGGATCGATCGCCAAGATAACTTTGTTGTCATTAATATGATCCGGTAAAGGTAGCTGAACAATGAATCCATCTATAGTATCGTCCGCGTTTAATTCGCCAATCTTGTCCAGTAATTTTTGTTCACTTAGGTTTGCATCAAATTGGACAAGAGTAGAATCGAAACCGACTTCTTCACAATCCTTTACCTTCATGCTGACATAATTTTGACTGGCTCCATCATCTCCTACCAATATAGCGGCAAGGTGCGGTGGTCTTTTGCCGCTAGCCTTGATGGCGTCTACTTCCTCTTTTATTTCCCGCCGGATTTGTTCGGAACACAACTTTCCGTCAAGTAATTCCATGGTGCTACTTCCAATTGTTGCAGTTTAAGTATGTTGCAGGGAATGCAGAATTCACTGAGAGTCGATTAGCGAAGACAATCAGCTGAAGTGAAGGGGCAGTATCATAAACGAGCGAAGGGGGTATCTCAATAGAGCTCTACCACTTCCCCGTATTTTTCATGCTCACCCAGGGTTCTTGCTCAGGAAGAGGGCTTCCATTCTGTAGCAGCTCAATGGAGATGTTATCCGGAGAGCGCACAAACGCCATATGTCCATCTCGAGGAGGGCGATTTATAGTAACGCCGTTCTCCATTAATGTCTGGCAGATATCATAGATATTGTCCACAGCATAAGCCAGATGACCGAAGTTGCGACCCTCGTTGTACTCTTCTGGGTCCCAGTTAAATGTCAGTTCAACTTGAGCATGTTCATCGCCTTCCGCTGCTAAAAATACTAGTGTGAAACGTCCCTCATCGCTTTCGTATCGACGCAATTCCTTAAGTCCAAGATTATTGCAGTAAAAATCTAACGAGGTTTCAAGATCATTGACACGGACCATGGTATGTAGATATTTCATTTGATTCTCTTCCTTAGTTATTGCTATTAATAAATCACCACTGAACGAATGCTTTCCCCTTTATGCATGAGGTCAAATGCCTTATTAATGTCTTTTAGGGGCATAGTATGAGTAATAAGCGGATCGATCGTGATCTTACCATTCATGTACCAGTCAACAATCCGCGGCACATCAGTTCGACCTCTAGCCCCGCCGAACGCTGTGCCTTTCCAGGATCGTCCGGTTACTAGCTGGAATGGCCGTGTAGAGATCTCCTGGCCGGCACCGGCTACACCGATAATGAAAGATTCGCCCCAGCCTTTGTGGCAGCATTCCAATGCCTGGCGCATAGTTTCAACATTGCCGATGCATTCGAAAGAATAGTCTACACCTCCGTCAGTCATATCTATAATTGCTCCAGTGACATCGTTAACGTCTTTAGGATTGATGAAGTCGCTCATGCCGAATTCAGCGCCGAGAATCGCTTTTGTAGGATTAACATCGATCCCGATGATCCTATCGGCCCCAACCATTCGTGCGCCCTGGATTACATTGAGTCCTATACCACCAAGGCCAAACACAGCTACTGTACTACCAGGTTCGACTTTCGCGTCGAAGGCGACAGCACCTACTCCTGTGGTGACGCCGCAGCCGATATAGCAAACTTTGTCAAAGGGAGCGTCACTACGAATTTTGGCAACAGCAATCTCTGGGATAACTGTGTAGTTGGAAAAGGTAGAACAACCCATGTAATGAAGGATAGGCTCACCTTTTAGAGAAAAACGACTGGTGCCGTCAGGCATTAATCCCTGACCCTGGGTCCCGCGAATGGACTGGCAAAGGTTAGTTTTAGGGTTTAGACAGAAGTCACATTGGCGACACTCAGGTGTATATAAAGGAATGACCACGTCGCCTACCGCTAAGGAAGATACATTGGGTCCGATTTCTTGCACGATACCCGCACCTTCATGACCAAGAATTGCAGGGAATGCTCCCTCTGGGTCGTCCCCAGAAAGTGTGAATGCATCGGTGTGGCAAATGCCAGTCGCTTTAATTTCAACTAGAACTTCCCCGGATTTTGGACCCTCTAGATCTACCTCAACGATTTCCAGAGGTTTACTGGCGCCAAAGGCAACGGCTGCGCGTGATTTCATGGTGTTATCCTTTTGCTTTGCGTGGCTTCTAAGTTAGAGTGGCTATTGTAAAAGACCCTCAGTCATTACAGCAACAGAATGAGAGGTCTGTACAGTTCTGCTGGAGCTTACTTCTACAAGCGAGTACTATGCCGCGCTGATTTAAAAACTACTCAGAGCGGTGTGGCATTAAATTTATGGATATAGCTATTGCCGTATTGATCATTTTTGTCGGGTCTTACGTGCAGACCTCGATTGGGTTTGGCCTTGCAATAATTGCAGCCCCGCTCCTTTTTTTTATGGATCCTCTGTACGTGCCTGCGCCAATATCTATGTGCGCGCTCACGTTGTCACTGGCCAATGCGCTAAAACATTGGCACTTCATATCTTTTACAGGACTTAAGTTTGCCATCCTTGGTCGTATTCCAGGAACAATAGCCGGTGGGTTGCTAATAATTTGGATCGACCAACAACAATTGGCCTTATGGTTGGGCATCTCGGTAATCTTTGCGGTATTTTTGAGTTTAGGAAATGTGGTGTTAAAACCCACTCCTGGAGCGTTGCTTTCGGCTGGCTTTTTGTCGGGTTTCATGGGTACGAGTTCGTCCATTGGTGGGCCTCCGATAGCGCTTGTACTGCAGCATCAGGAGAATGATTTTATCCGTGCCAACCTGGCTGCTTTTTTCGTAGTGAGCTGCCTAATGTCACTTATTATGCTGAATATAGTTGGCCGGTTTGGGGTAGACCACATTCTGATTTCACTTCCACTTTTGCCTGCCACACTGGCTGGATATTGGGTGGCCATGCAGACTCTTCACCTTAT
>Ga0209019_1000157_pt1 | contig 33357 bp, 28 predicted proteins | sample METZYME_3_300m_FD_187549 | JGI IMG/M metagenome (GOLD analysis project Ga0209019, IMG submission 187549) | Marine microbial communities from oxygen minimum zone in mesopelagic equatorial Pacific - METZYME_3_300m (SPAdes) (version 2) | ecosystem: Environmental > Aquatic > Marine > Oceanic... | reverse complement strand
TGTAATAGTGGGAATAGACGTCTGGGTAGGTGGTGGTGTGTTTGCTGGTATTGGTGTGTAAGTAGGTAGCGGCGTATAGGTAGGTAGAGGAGTGTATGTAGGCAATGGGATTAAGGTGGGTAATGGCGAAAGTGTGATTGTATTGAGTGGGGCCAATGTGGGCGTTGGAGTATTTGCGGGCGTTTCAGATAATTTGGCTTCTGCGGTGGATTCTACTGCAATTAATGCTAACTTGGCTTCAACTGTGGCATCGATGTTTATATCACGACTACTATTTTTTGAAGGCGTCGGCTCATCGATTTGTCCCGTTGCTTTCCCGACCGCGTTACCACAGGCATAAATTGAGGTAATCGCGGCCACTAATATCAACCATCGGACTAACGTTAGCTTTTTCATGTCTGTCCTTAACGTGCCTTAAATATAAAGCTACGGAATTTTCAGTACAAGAGAGAAAACACCTAAATGTGCATGGTCACAAAAAGGTCACCAACTCTTGTGGATATACCGATAAGGATTAAGACTGTAAAGGGACCTTCTAAAACACCCTTAGTACAATTCCTAAACCGGAGGCACAGGTTCGAGTCCTGTTAGGGGTACCACTCCTTATTTATTTTGTGTGTGATCAAACTTGAGATAGCTATTTGTTCGGAAATTTTGCTATGACTGATAACTGGATGATTGATGGCAATCATCAATCTCTACATGCTTTTTCCCGGTATAGAAATTTCAGTACCATATACATGACTGAACGAAGGAGACACATTACATCATGGAACTAACTTCCTGGGGACAGATCATATTGATATGTTTTTTAGGGGCTATCACGCCAGGGCCAAGCCTTGCTGTCGTAGTAACTAACACAATGAACAGAGGTAAGATATATGGTTCAGTTACCGGAATATCTCACGCCTTCGGAATCGTAATATGGGCGATGCTAACCGTTGTAGGGCTTTCAACCATCATATTGAATTACGAAGTTGTACTTAACATCTTTCAGATTATCGGGGCTTGCTTAATCCTATACATTGGCTACCGAACATCCATAACAGCTTCAAAATCAGTTCCTTCACCCAAAACTCTTGAAACCCTAGCACCCAACCGCAAACTAACACGAGCCGCTCTAGAAGGATTCGGAATTTCCATAATGAATCCAAAAATAGCCTTGTTTTTCTTAGCGATATTTAGTCAGTTTGTAAATACAGATTCAAATTGGGTCGAAATTTTCATCATGGGTTTGACAGCCGGTATTGTCGATGGAGCATGGTACACAACCGTAGCCCTAGTCATTGGTGACAATAAAATGGTTTCAACAATTTCAAAAAGAAGATCTCTAATTCTACGAGCAAGTGGTATTTTGTTAGCTCTGATATCCATCTATCTTTTGATTGATGCAGCAATCAAATTATTCGTAAGGTCAATTATTTAAATAGGAGGTTGAGATATAGTCACGAAATGGTCACAAACTCTTGAGGATGTATGAATATGGCATAAGACTGTTAGTGAAGAATAGCCATTGTGTTGAGTACAAATAGAGACGATTTAATCTTTAAAATGACCTTCTAAAACACCCTCAGTACAACTCCTAAACCGGAGGCACAGGTTCGAGTCCTGTTAGGGGTACCACTCCTTTTAGTCACAAAATGGTCACGACTTTCTAAACCCCGCTCCTAGTATAGCCAAATGGGATATTATGCCCGTCAGGGAGTAGCGGGACTGAGTTGTAAATTTCCATCACAAGACGGTTCAAAATGTTCTCATAACCAATCGTGGAGGTGACACCAACCCCGTCGTATACTGTTGGAGTAACTTCAATGGTTTAATAATCACATGCAATAAACGATATATTTTTTGGAGGTAACCCTGATGAAGCTCGGATATTTCACGATGCCTCTTCACCCACCTGGGTCAAATATCACCCAAACTATGGATGATGATCTAGATCAGTTAGTATTCCTTGATCAACTTGGTTACAGAGAAGCATGGATCGGTGAGCACTTCACTGCCCAGTGGGAAAACATACCTGCACCTGATCTTTTTATTGCAAAAGCCATTGCTATGACTGAAAACATAATTTTGGGCACTGGCGTAACCTGCATGCCCAACCACAACCCCTTCATGATTGCGCACAGAATCGCCCTTCTCGACCACCTCGCCCACGGGAGGTTCCAATGGGGCATAGGGTCGGGAGGATTCCCTGGAGATTTTGAAGTGTTTGGATTCGATCCTTCCAAAGGTCATCATAGGAATATGTCAAGAGAAGCTGTGGAACTTATCCTCCAACTTTGGGAAGACCCTAAACCTGGACGGTACAAAAGTGATTATTGGGATTTCACGATTCCTGAACCTGATGATCAGATCGGCCTTAGGTTTCATCTATCCCCTTACCAGAAGCCTCATCCCCCTATAGCAGTGGCAGGCGTTTCTCCAAAATCAGAAACCCTCACGATGGCAGGTGAACGGGGTTGGATTCCTATGAGTATAAATCTTGTCCCTAGCAACACTTTGGCTGGACATTGGGAGGCTGTGGAATCGGGAGCCGCTAAAACCAAAAACACTGTTAATCGTTCTGATTGGAGAATCGCCAGGGAGATATTTGTGGCTGAAGACGGACAATCTGCGAGAGAAGAAGCCTTAAACGGAATACTCCGGAGAGATTTCGACGACTATTTTCATAGACTTATGACTAAAACAGGAATGCTAGGGTTATACAAACGAGACCAGGATATGCCCGATGATGGCGTAACTCCAGAATATGTTATGGAAAACGTCTGGATAGTCGGGGACCCAGACGAGGTCGCCGCAAAAATCCGAGCCCTGCACGAAGAAGTAGGAGGGTTCGGCGTATTGCTGGCCATGGGTCACGAGTGGTCACCTTTGGATAAATGGCAAGGTTCGATGGAATTGCTGGCTAATGAAGTTATGCCGAAGATTGCGGACCTTAAATACTAAATCTTCAATTCGAGCATATAAAGTGTGGATGATATACGGGCTTTCTTAGTCACCATTATAAGGGCAATCCTAGAAAGGATTGGTAGCACCATGTTCATGACGTTTATTTACAAGGCGCCCGTACCAGTTTTTAACATTTCTGGTTCTACCACTGTGATTTACAGGGGTAAAATATCAGCTTTGACAGCACTCTTGACAGCAGTAATGACAGTCACCTGAGCGAATATTTCGGTTGTACTTGATCTCCATCATGATTATAGTCATGAAAACTAACACTCGGAGAAACCTGAATGCATAAAATGACCGGCCGACCAGCCGATGATACTCAGTCTATTTTGAGCAATGTCTACGAGATAGCATGTGATTTCGCATCTCAACGCTCCGAAAGACAACGACGGCGGGAACTAATAAAGGAAGATTTTGACAGACTCCAGGAATCCGGTTACTTAATGGTGGCTGTACCCACTGTGTTTGGAGGAATCTGGGACGGTGACAGTAGCGGGACCCGATTGGTCTGCGAAATTCTTAAAACCCTCGCACACGGAGATTCGTCGGTGGCTCTTGTGGCAGCGATGCACCCTGCTGTGATTGAATCTACTGGTTGGTTATCGATCTCAGCGGCTCCAGAACCTTACACCTCAACGTGGGACGAACAGCGTCGCTGGGCTTTTCAAACAATGCATGAAGGACATTTCTGGGGAACAATAATGTCCGAACCTGGTAGCGGAGGAGACAATACCCAATCCAACTCTATAGCCAAACGGGCGAGCAATGACGTTCAGTATCTGCTCAGCGGTCAGAAACACTTTGGGAGCGGTTCAGGTATGACTTCTTATATGGTTACCCACGCGATGCCGGACCGCGAAGTCACCCCGGACACGTTCGTTCTGGACATGCGCGATTTGGTCTGGGACGGCTCTTCAGGAGTCGAACTTATTGCCCCGTGGGACGGACACGGTATGACAGCTACCCAGAGCCATGGATTGGTTTTCGATAATTTTCCCGCTACAAGATTGGCATTCCCTGGAGATGACCGACGTACAGTTCTCGCAGGTATGGACCGACCACAAGGGGCTTTGTTCGTCGCTGTGATTACAGGTATTGTGGAAATCGCAGTCACAACTGCACGCCGGCAATTGGAGTCGAAAAGTGGTCGTATGAGGTCCTACGAGCGTGTTGAATGGGCGAAAGTAGAAATAGAAGCATGGTTAGTCCAGCAGGCGTACGAGGGTATGCTCCGTGAAGTAGAAATAGGAAGGTCCAGTGGCCGTAACTCTCTGTTAGCAAAGGAGGCGGTGGCTGAACTTGCAGAATCAGTCCTGCTCCGAATTAGTAAAGTCATCGGCGGCGGTGCATACTCCAGGCATACCCCTTACGGATTTTGGCTTGAGGATGTACGGGCATTGGGGTTTCTACGTCCACCATGGGCCTTGGCATTTGAAAGGGTTTTCGAAGGCTCATGGAACTCCTAAACCGCGGGAAGTGTCAAGCCAGATTCTGTCAGTCCTCGCTCATTTGACTGATAGTAACGGTAACTAAAAATTGATTCCTAAAAGTGATATTAGGCATTTAAAGATAATTTGGAGGAGACGATATGCTATTACATGTTACCGTAGAAAATAGCCCAGAACACCTTGCACAACATAAATGAAACTAATTACGAAAGATCGTTTATTCGATTGCCACAAGCCATGTACTATATTGAAGTTATGTGGGATTTCGTAGTAAGGGGACCACTAAAAGTACTGAACCATAAAAGGTTCAAGTTTATGAGGAACATGTAATTATAAAGTCACCAGACATAGCCGTTCAGTTCGAGAAAGTTTGCTTTTCATATGGCAAATTGGGAGTGCTTCGGGAGCTAACAACTAGCATACCACGGGGGGAAATTTGCGGAATTTTAGGAGCTAATGGGGCTGGGAAAACTACCGCAATGCGTCTTGTAATGGGATTAATTAAACCAAAGAAGGGCTCAATAACGGTGCTAGGGGATACTCTTCGTAGAAATAATCACGACAGAATCGGATATATGCCCCAACTCAACGCACTCTATCAAGAATTGTCTATAGAGGAGAACGTGCATTTTTTTGCCCGAATGTACGGGATGTCTGGTAGGCAGGAGAGAAACGTGGCGGTAGATAAAGCTATATCGCTCGTAGAGCTTAACGACCGCCGGAGAAATTCCGTGGCAAATCTAAGTGGTGGAATGAGGCAAAGAGTTAGTTTGGCAGTTGCACTGGTTCATTCTCCTGAATTACTTGTGTTAGATGAACCTACAGTAGGACTCGACCCTGTATTGCGAAGGAGTTTTTGGGATCATTTTTCTTCTTTATCCGATAACGGGATTACCTTGTTCATATCTAGCCATACCATGGATGACGCAAACCACTGCGATCGCTTAATTTTTCTTCAAGAAGGACACATCGTTGCCGACGGTAGCCCTGAGGAACTCCGTGCGGCAGCTGGGGCGGAACGAGCCACTCTCGAAGATGCTTTTTTACATTTCGTGTTAAAAGTAATACCGTGAATTTTGATCGAACTATTGCGATATCAAACAGGGTAATCCGTCAGGTGACCAAAGATCACAGGTCACTGGCACTCATTATCGTGGCTCCAGTACTGGTGATGTCTTTGGTGGGGTTTAGTCTAGTTGATCAGGAGGATATCTTGAACCGAATCGCTCCTGCATTGCTAGGAGTGTTTGTGTTGTTCTTCACCTTTTTACTTACAGGAGTGAGCTTTTTAAGAGAGAGATCACAGGGTACTCTCGAACGACTAAATATAACTCCGGTTTCTAGAGCTGATCTGTTGGTAGGATACTTATTTGGATTTCTACTTTTCGCCATGTTGCAATCGGCGGTGATACTCGGCTACACGGTACTGGTCCTTCCCGTTTTATATCAAGGGGCCATTTGGCATGTGTTTCTTGTTTTAGTGTTGCTAACCATAGTAGCTGTCAGCCTTGGAATATTGGTATCCACTTTCGCAAAGAACGAATTCCAAGTGGTCCAGTTCATACCTATAATAATTGTTCCTCAGATTTTTCTTACAGGGGTCATCGTACCAGTTGAAAGTATGCCATGGGTGCTCGAGAAGATTTCTATAGTTTTCCCTTTGAGATATGCGGTTGAAATGCTGGTAGGGATAATGTTGGAAGGTCGCAGTCTAGTTGATTTCGGAACCGAAATCATTGTTCTGGCCGGCTTCGGAATCGTCTTTTTGATCGGTGCAAGCCTAACCGTACGTAGGTAGTCAATTTTACATCGTTGGACTATATTGGAAACTCCTTGGTGGCCACAGGCGGGTTACAAACAATGAGGATGCAAGGATGCCAATAATATTAATGAAAGCTGGCCACGGTACTCAGCACAAATAAGGGCAACCTAATCCCCAAAGAACCCTAAAAACGCGTCCTTAGCACAATTCATAACCGAATGTACAAGGTTCTAGTCCTAATAGAGAGTTCACTCCATTTAATCACGTCAATTCATTTGGTGGTTGCCTCCAAACCTGAGATGACATGTGAAATAGTAGCCTTAAAGGTTCTATTCCCGAGGAGGAGGCGCATCTTCATCACCTTCCTGGAAAACGTGGAGCCCTTCGGAATCAGTTATTGCCAATCTGAAGGAAGTTTCCGAGCCTTGGGTAAGTATGTGATGTTTCAATCCCCTAGGCAAATACATGATATCGCCTTCTGTTACCTGGTATACGGGGCGTTTTTCACCCAGATCCCAGGTTAGTTCCCCCTTCAGGATTGTCCACCATTCGTCGAATTCTGGGTGCCAGTGTGCGTCATGTGGTGTTCCAGGAGCACTGTATACCAGATTGGCAGTATTTAATGAATCCTTGATGATGCTAGTTACCCACTGTGGTTCGCCTAGTTGTTCTATTACTGAGTCCAAAGTGGTATGTAGAAGGTTAGGGGGTTCTTTTTGAGTAGGATAGGGGGCTGTCTGATTACCTCGATCTTTCCTACTGGCATGATCAGAACCAATCTTGCTTACATGCAATCTAACAGAAGATTCATTGCCAATAGTTCTTATGAGATGTCTTTCTCCAGCAGGAGCTAGTACGACATCTCCTTTGTGGGCATGTATGGTCGGGAAATCACCTATTTCAAACTCAAGTGAACCTTTGAGTATGATCCAAAATTCATTAAAGTCAGGATGGTAGTGATCGTCGTTTACCGATCCTGGAGTGTCACAGATTAACCCCACATTATTGCGTCCATCTGAGAATAGGGCTTCATACCATGGACCGTCTCCTTTTGAATCAATAATCTTTGAGGTTCTAATCTGCATCGGTTCCGTGCTTATAGGTAACATTTATACCTCCGTTTTCAAGCTGAATCGTCCGTAGTTCTTGCTAAGCTGATGATAGCACTCCTGAGAAAAATAAATTAAATCCCAGTTCTATACCGAAATGATGTCTAGGATCAAAGGGTGATTTCTCTTATTGCTAATTACAACCGGACGATAAATTCATATGGCTTAGCAATTTTAATTGCGTCTCGAAGGTAGTTGATTGTTCAGGCAACGTTCCTTCAGCCATTCGGGGTCTTCAAGGTTGCTTTTTAGAGTGTGAATAAATTCAGCGACGGGAACACCATCTAAAGCTCGATGATCAAAAGTTACACTGATATGCATAATCTGCCTGATAACGATTTCACCATCGACCACTACAGGTTTATCAGTTATTCTTCCGATTCCTAGAATCGCGACTTGAGGCGGGTCAACCAAAGGGGTGAAAACGTCAATGTCATGATTCATCAAAGAAGTTATAGTGAACCCTGCATTTGAAACCTCGGCCATGTTTAAACTGTTCTTTCGAGTTTTGTTTGCCAGATCTCGGAGATTTTTTGCTATTTCGATGAGACTGGTTTCATTTACAGAATTAACGACCGGCACCATCAATCCATCAGGTACAGCCATTGCTATGCCCACATTAATGTCCTTTGCCAATAACACGGTGTCATTTTTAAGGAAAGAATTTAAACGAGGATGTTTTGTGAGGGCATCCCCGACGGCCGCGACCAGGATATCTTGATCCATTGGACGTATTTTATGAGAACGCCAAGATTGGAGTAAATTTTTTCTAACACCAACCATTTTCGTAGCATCGATTTCTGATGTTAATGTCACCTGTGCCATGGTTCGCACACTGAGGGACATTCGTTCTGAAATGGTTTTTCTCAAGCCAGATAATGTTTGAGAAGCGCTTATCGACTCTTCATCTACACCAGCATCAGCGATTGAACCGATAGCATTTTCCACGTCTTCGACGGAAATACGCCTATTGGGGCCAGTTCCTGAAATCTGATTTAGATCGATATTATTGTTCAAGGCGAGTCTTCTGGCTCTTGGGGAAATTTGACCGGTTTTTGTCCTTGTTCCTGCTTTGTCCCTTTTGATGTATTCCCTTACATCACCTTCAGAAATTCTTCCATTTGGCCCGGAACCGGTCAGTTCATCAATATCAATGTTATTGTCTTTAGCTAATTTTCGAGCAATTGGGGTAGCCTGGGTTCTTTTTGTTCTATTTGGTTTATTCAGGCTAAAACGGGATTCTTGAGTTGACTTCCTTCTCCCGGGCTTAGATGCTGTCTTCTCTGGTCTAGGAGGATTTTCCCCCGGTTCCCCGATGACCGCCACCAAATCCCCCACCTTGACGACAGCTCCTTCCGGCGCCATTAGATGTGCTATCACTCCGTCAACTGGAGATTCCAACTCAGAGCTAATTTTGGAAGTCTCAACCTCCACTAAAGGCTGGCCTTTCCGGATTTCTTCGCCTTGATCAACTAACCACTTAACCAGAATTCCCTCTTCCATATTCATACCCCATTGAGGGAGCGCAACGTTAATGGCCATGCATTACACCTTACTATTTCCTTGCTCGGTTAAGCGGGTTATTTTCATTCAAGTGTTAGGTTTATCGCATCAGCGATTTTATCTTCATTAGGGTAAACAAGATGTTCTAACGCTGGGCTAAAAGGGAAATGACAATCAAGGCTAGTCACTCTTTGAATTGGGGCTTGAAGGCTCCAAAACCCTTCTTGAGAAACTATGCTAGATATTTCAGACGCCACACTACAGCTTCGATGCGCGGGGTCCACAACAACTAACCTGCCTGTTTTTTCAACAGAGTCTAGAATGGTTTTGGTATCCAATGGTACGATTGTCCGTGGGTCAATCACCTCGACAGATATGCCATCAGATTCTAGTTCATCGGCAACCGCCAAGGCTGGTCTCAGCGTACCAGCGATGGTAACAACAGTTACATCCGCTCCTTCTCGCTTAACTTCTGCTTTTCCGAACGGGATGCAGATTTCCGGATCTTCTGAAACTTCGCCACGGCTGCCGGCTAAATTATTATCCTCAAAAAACATGACAGGATCATTATCCCGGATCGCTGTTTTCAGCAATCCTTTGGCATCAGCTGGGGTGGAAGGTATAGCGATCTTTAACCCCGGCATATTCATGAACATGGGATATGGGCGATCGGCATGGTGAGCGGCTATGTTGTTACCATACAGCAGCCCCCAGCGATAAACTATGGGTAAATTGACCTGACCTCCAAACATAAAACGCATCTTTGCAGCCTGGCTAACCAGTTGATCCATGGCAACCCAAGCGAAACTAGCTAATGATTGAACGATTGGTCGCATTCCCACAGCGGCAGCTCCGACAGCAGCTCCCATGAATCCATTTTCCGATAAAGGAGTGTCAATAACCCGTTTATCAAATTCTTGTGAAAGGCCACCGGTCACACCGTAAATACCACCCCGAATACTTTCACCCATGAGGAACACTTTTTCATCTCTCCGCATTTCTTCCTTTAATGCATGGTTAAGCGCATCGGAATATGTAATTTCACCCATAAAATTCCCCTTTCATCAGATCATTTTGTTATAAGTCCGACAATTAATGGTTAACGGAGCGGGATCGGGTCCGCAAACAGATCAGTGAATAAATCTGCTTCATCCGGATACGGACTCTCCCTAGCGAATTGAAGAGCATCACCTATAGCCTCATACACATCATTTTGTACTTTATCAATCTCTTCTTGACTCGCTACATCGTTTTCCAAAAGCCATTTCGAATGAATGTCTATAGGGTCTCTTTGACGCCAAAATTCGATTTCTTCTTCAGTCCTGTAAGGCTCCCTAAGAATTCTGTTGAGACCTTCTGAATGGTCTTCATATCGATATGTTTTGGCTTCTAAAAGGGTTGGTCCTTCACCAGCTCGGGCTCTTTGAACTGCATGTACAGTTGCTTCATGCATGGCCATAACATCCTGTCCATCGACTAATACTCCTGGCATGTTATAGGCAGTGGCACGGTCGGAAACATTTTCCGTTGAAACAGTTTCCTTAAAAGAAGTGGTGACGGCGTATTGGTTATTTTCGCATAAGAAAATGACAGGCAATTTCCATATTGAAGCCAGGTTCATAGCTTCATGACATGCTCCTTGATTACTGGCGCCATCCCCGAAAAAAGAGATAACAACTCTGTCGGTGTTTTGCATTTTGCTTCCCATTGCTGCACCGACCGCAACGGGTAAAGCAGACGCCACAATCCCGGATTCTCCTAAAATGCCGATATCGAAGTCCGCTAAATGCATAGACCCTCCCTTGCCCTTACAATAGCCTGTAGCCTTTCCCAGCAATTCTGCCATCGCTCTTCGAACATCCCCCCCCTTTGATATTGGATGACCGTGAGACCGGTGATTACCAGTTATATAGTCTTCGTCTCTTAGTGCAGTGCAGGCACCCACGGCTACTGCCTCTTCACCAATATAGCAGTGAGCCATGCCGACTAGCTCGGCGCTTTGAACTAGATCCTTCACTGTTTCATCGAACTTGCGAATGAGCATCATTCGCCTAAGCATAAGCATATATAGTTCCTTACCTTCTGGCATGCCGAACCCCTCCTTTAACTAAGCTGTCTCCGGTATTTTTTGGATTGTATCACCCCTAAAAAAACGATATATATCTTGGAGTCTTTAATTCCTTGCAATTCGTGAGTTACTCGCCTATTTGTTATAACTTTTATGACTGTAGGATTCCACTACAAGTGAAAACTTCTTATAATTTCCTTAAAGTTCTCTAATAATATTGAAGGAATCAGTTGGTCGAACCAAGTGGGAAGAGGGTATTGTGAAAAGATGAAAATCATTACGGCAGGATCCCGATTCAGGCTGATGATCCCTATGGTTGCTGCCTGTCTAATAGGTGCTATAGCATTGGGATGCGGGTCGAAAGATACATCTGCTGGAGTTGCCCGACTGGACGATAATAACCAGGTAGTTGCCGCTGATAATAGCTCTCAAAACATTCTTCAATCAGAAGGTTCTGTTGAACCTCTATCCGATTCGTCTTCCTCGGCTGAAAATATTTCAGAGCAAACTGATGAGGAAGTTGCAACTTCTTTCGCAGAATGTTTGCGAGGTGAAGGGATCAACGTACCTGACCCTGAGTTAAATGCAGATGGAACCGTAAACATGATGGCCTTTCGTCAAAGTATGATAAATGACCCCAACTTTAACTTCCAAGACCCAAGAACCCGACAAACCATTCAGAAATGTGTCCCCCTCCTTCAGAATGCTAGCTTTGCAGGACAACGTTCCCAAGAGGATGAAATAGAATTACAGGATAATTTGTTGGAATTTGCCCAATGCCTTAGGGAGACTGGCCTCGATGTGGGAGACCCTGACTTTTCTGAAGGTCGGGGGGGGGCTTTCCGGTCAATGCTTGGCGACCTCGACTTTGATCGAGATTTTGTCCAAGAAGCTATGTCACAATGCTCTGGGACTGTATTTGGTAACGAGGGGGCTGGAGGTCGCGGAGGACCTCCGGGAAGAGGGGGCGCCCAGGGAGGGGGGGGCAGACCTCCAGGGAGATAAGAAGTGGCAAATAAGGTGCAACCGAGGGCCCTCTGGTAAATTTGACTGTAATCTGAATTATCTAACGCAAGCCAGCTAATTAAGGGAATAATGAAAAACCAGAAAGTCATTTTAATTGTAACGGGCGGAATTCTTGTGGTCTTCGTTCTGGCCGGGGCTTTTTTTATCAGGGATATATATTTTGGTGCGGGCAATCAAACCCAAGAGATAAATTCTGGTTTAGATACCGTTTTCCTCGAGCAAAAAGACCTCAAGACCTATGAAAATTTTGAGGGGACACTTAAATATGAAGACGACGTCCGGATAATCACGGAACGAGAAGGAGTACTGACTTATCTGGCCCCCGAAGGACAAGAGTTATCACGGGGTGCCGAAATTTACAGGATATACCGTTCCACAGAGGCATCTGAAATATTAGCCGCAGATCAACAAGTAACTTCTGCTCAAGCAAATGTTGCCCAGGCGGAACTGGCTCTTGAAAATCTTAATGCGCCTGCCACGGCTGCCCAGATTGCCTCGGCTGATGCAAGTGTTGCCCAGGCGGAACTGGCTCTTGAAAATCTTAATGCACCTGCCACGGCTGCCCAGATTGCCTCTGCGGATGCGAATGTTGCCCAGGCAGAGCTGGCTCTTGAAAGCCTTAATTCAGGAGCCACGGCTGCCCAGATTACCTCTGCGGATACAAGTATTGCTCAAGCAGAATCAAACTTGGCTCAAGGGAAAAACACGGTAACATCAACAGATGCGGCCCGGCTGATTGCTCGACAGTCCCTTTGCGCCGCTGATAAGCAAGATGAGGTATTCTGGCTATGCCCGGACAACCTGAGAGGTCAACTTTTCCCAGATAAATTAATATCCTCTTTGATCGACGTGATTTCAAACAATATTTTGCCTGCAGAGGCTAATAGTTTATTGAATGCTCAGAAGAATTATGAAGCCGCGCTTGAATCTCTACGGGTTTTAGAAAAAAATCTAGAACAGGGTTTGGGTAATAGGTCGGGATTGGACGAACCACCGACTGAAGCTGAACTTCTTCAGGCTACACGGGGATTAAACTCTGCTAAAGAACAAAGATCGGGATTGGATGAAGCACCAACTCAAGCTGAACTTCTTCAGGCAACTCGCTCCCTGCATTCTTCGAAAGAACAGAGATTGGCACTGGACGAACCCCCGACTGAGGCTCAGCTTCTTCAGGCAACCGGGTCGCTTCAGGCCGCCAAAGAACAGAGATCAGCACTGGACGAACCGCCAACAGAGGCTCAGCTTCTTCAGGCAACTCGGTCACTGCAGTCTGCAACAGCCGGTTTTAACACAGCCCTAAAGGACAAAGAAGATCTAGTGGAGGGATATTCAGCTTCTCTGCTCATGTTCGGAGATATTCCGGCGTGGCGGGATTTGAAAGAAGGCATCGTGCCTGGCGAAGATGTAAATCAATTGAAACTTAATTTAATTGCTCTCGGGTATGGAACTATTGAAACATTGGGGGCAGATTGGAACTTTAATAAAAATACCTCAGCGGCGGTCATGAAATTCCAAGCAGATCTGAACATCATATCGTCAGGAGAAATAGTTCTTGGGGAGATTATATTTGCCCCTGGGACATCCTTGGTTAAGTCTTCTTCTACTTTGCAAACGGTAGGGGGAAAAATGAATGCCGGGACGGAACTATTTTTCCTAACCCCCGTTGAAAAAGTGTCGACCCAAATTGGATCTGATGGTGCAATAAACCTCTCCAGCGAATCTTTACAAATAGTGGAAATCCAAGTAGATGTTGCTGACCGCAATCTAACCAATGAAGGGTCGAAAGTGGAAATTGAATTGCCTGATGAATCGATCGTTATAGGAACAATACGACAGGTCGGTAATCTCGCAGTAGTCCCTCAGGAGGGAGACCCTTTCTTGGAAGTTTTGATTGGTGTGGAAGGTAGTACAGAATATTTTGAGTGGACAGGGGCAGCGGTAACAATAAATGTAACGAAAGAGTTGGCGAAAGGTGTGCTTGCGTCACCGGTAACCGGGTTACTGGCTCTATTGTCTGGGGGATACGCGCTTGAAGTTGTCACCGCGACCGGAACTATCTTGGTGCCAGTGGAAACAGGAATATATGCTGATGGATGGGTTGAGATCAATGGATCTGGATTACAACCTGGAACTGAAATTGTAGTGCCCAATCAGTAAGTGACATATGGTTAATATCGAAGATAGATCATCAGAATACGCACTGGAATTACAAGAAATAAATAAGGTGTATGAGGGACCCCCAATTGTTAAAGCCTTATCGGATGTATCTTTGACCGTCAATCACGGAGAGTTACTAGGCATAATTGGATCATCCGGAAGCGGGAAGACCACCCTTCTACATATAATGGGCACCCTTTCCACTCCAAGTAGCGGTTCTATATCTATAGATGGTACAAATGTTGTAGGTATGTCTGACAAACAATTATCTGGGGTTAGATCTCGGAAAATAGGGTTTGTCTTCCAGGAATTTTTCTTGTTGCCTGGTTTTTCGGCCTTGGAGAATGTCGCCAATGGTCTGCTGTATTCCGGAATACCCTCTGAAGAAAGGATGGAGCGGGCTTTTGAGATGTTGAGAACTGTTGGTCTGGGCGAACGAGGAGACCATTTGCCCAATGAATTATCCGGTGGAGAGCAACAGCGTGTGGCTGTGGCTCGAGCGCTGGTGCACAAGCCATCCTTTGTTTTGGCAGATGAGCCGACTGGAAATCTCGACTCGGAAAATACAGCTTCATTGATGGCCTTGCTTACTACTTTGAATGAAGGCGGAACCACTGTGATTTTAATTACCCATGATTTAGAAGTCGCGAAATCAGCTCAACGAAGAATCACTCTTCGTGATGGCCGTGTCGATTCTGATCTAAGCCGGTGATAAATTAACTTATGAGTCACCCAACCAACAAACAATTTACAGACCTCCGGAGTAGGATGGGGCTATTGGACATTCTCAGTGTGGGCAGTTCTGGGCTTAGGACCCGAAGAGTTAGGGCCGCTTTATCTGTTCTTGGTATTACAATCGGGGTAGCAGCATTAGTGGGCATATTGGGGTTATCACAATCGGGAAGTGCAGATTTAATGAAAGATCTCGACGCTTTAGGGACTAACCTCCTAACAGTACAAGCAGGCGATGGTTTCAGATCCCAGCAAGCCAGTTTATCTTCGGATGCGGCAGCTATGATCAATCGGATAACCCCCGTTTATGAGGTCTCGGCTACAACAAAAATTGCGGGAGGGGTTTTCTTGAATGATCTAATTCAAGACGGAAGGACAAAAGGTATCACGATTGTAGCAGCTGATCTCAACTTGCTTCGCACTCAAAGGGGTTCACTGAAATCCGGGAAATTCCTTGATGAAATGACGTCAGAATATCCTTTCGTTGTTCTAGGCTCGGTTGCTGCGGAAAGGCTTGGAATAAGGAACACCTCTGGGAACCACAAAATTTGGTTGAAGGAAAAATGGTTCATGGTGATAGGTATTCTGGAACCTTTGCCTCTTGCAGCAGATTTAGATAGATCTGCTATCATCGGCTACCCCGCCGCTGAGAAGTTTTTGGAGATTGACGAGCCACCAGAGATTATCTACGTTCGCGCTTATCCGGAACATATCCGTGACGTGCGTTCTATTATGGCCGCGACGGTTAGCCCCGAAAATCCTGAAGAAGTTCAGGTAGGGCGGGCATCTGATGTTTTGGAAGCTAGGATTGCTGCCTCAGATGCTTTTTTGAATCTTTTTATCGGACTTGGAGCTGTAGCTCTCTTGGTAGGAACGATCGGCATTGCTAACGTTATGGTAATAGCGGTAATTGAACGCCGTAATGAAATAGGTTTACGTCGAGCCTTGGGGGCGACAAAATTTCACATCGCAAGCCAATTTTTAACAGAATCGTTGTTGTTATCAACCTTAGGTGGAATTACAGGGGTAATTATGGGTATGTTGGTTACTGCTGGTTATGCGGTTTTCCGAGAATGGTCTATTGTCATTCCTGTGTATGCTATTTCGGGGGGGATATTGTGTTCTATTTTGATTGGTGGTATTGCAGGGTTTTATCCTGCCATGCGTGCGGCGAACGTTTCACCCACAGAAGCTTTACGGACTAGGTGAAACGTTCCCTTACTGACCCCCCGGGAAGCCATTTTCCGGGTTTTTCTCAGATCATCCTGCAAATTGACATCCTCTTTCCCTCCATATATCGATAAAAATCATTCAATTATTGAAAAGCCTTAACGAAGCGCCCCTAATACAATTACGAAGCCGAGTTCCAGATATCTTGCCTCTTATGAACGATACACACCGTAGTCACCTCGTACTCATGTGTTGATACCGTTAAATAAATTCACTACCATGATATTTGCTGAAAAATGTATTAAATTATGATTAATGAACTGAACTAGAAGGTTTCTATGTCCGAACCGCAAACCTTATTAAGAAAAGGTGCCCTCGAAGGGGTCAGAGTTATTGATTTTTCTTGGATTGTTGCCGGCCCCCAATGTACCAGGATTCTTGGAGATTTCGGAGCAGATGTCATAAAGATAGAAAATGACGCCAACATGGATTACATTCGTGCCAGTAGGCCGGTCGGAGGTTCGAGTTCACCTAACCGTAGTCCATTATTTACGACACTTAACCGTAATAAAAGAAGCCTTACCCTCAACGTTATGCATCCGAGGGGTATGGAATTATTAAAAGATCTCATAAAAAAATCAGATGTGATCGTAGAAAATTTCAGCTCCCGGGTATTGGAGAAATGGGGGCTGGGATATGAGGAACAAAAGAAGATTAATCCCAAAATTATTTACTGTAGTATGTCCGGGTTCGGGCATAGTGGCAGGGATCGCGATTTCGTTACCTGGGGACCAACCGCTCAGGCTCTCTCTGGATTGACTTTCATGTCTGGCTTGCCAGGGGAAGAATCGGCTGGGTGGGGTTTCTCCTATATGGATCACACAGGAGGATTTTACGGAACCATCGCGATTATGATGGCATTAATTCACCGAAATAAAACAGGTAAAGGCCAGCACATTGATCTTTCCCAAGTTGAGAGTGGCATAGCTCTTACAGGCACTTCAGTGCTCGATTACACCGTCAATAACCGGCCATTCCGCAGAGATGAAATGCCCCCGGGTAACAGGGCTCCTGATCGGCAAATAGCCCCTCATAATAGCTATCCTTGCAAGGGGGACGACAGATGGTGCGTCATAGCAGTAACGAATGAAGATGAATGGGATAGCTTGGTTAATGCTGTTGGAAATCCAAGTTGGGCAGGCGAAGATCGGTTTGCATCGATGGAGTCAAGATTTGCTAATCAAGAGTTTCTAGATGCGTTTATAGCCCAATGGACTGTAAACCATTCCCCACATGAGGTGTTCGACATCCTGCAGAGGGCCGGCGTTCCGGCGGGAGCTGTTCAGACTCCTATGGAAAGAGCAGAAAAAGATCCTCAATTGAAACACAGAGACTTCATTTCTGAAATTCCACACGAGGAGCTTGGTAAAGCTAGAGTGGAGTCAATTCCAATGCGAATGTCGGAAACCCCTTGGCAGCTTGAAAGACCGTCACCTTTACTTGGTGAACACTCTGCCGAGATATACACGGAGCTATTGGATGTGACCCCTGAGGAATTGGGCACGCTATATGAAGATGGGGTCGCATGATTGGCCGATCACAACAGACCCCCCCTGAGCGAACTGGCGGAGCACTCGAGGGCATAACTGTGCTTGAATTGTGTGGTGCTCGCGGGCATTTTATGGGGAAATTAATGGGTGATATGGGGGCTAGAGTCATTAAAATAGAACCTTTGGAGGGAGCTCCGGAACGGCAAATAGGCCCATTTATGGATGATGATCCTCATCCTGATCGCAGCTTATTTTTCTGGGCGCACAACACTTCAAAGGAAAGTTTGGAACTAGACATAGAAAGGCCTGAAGGCCAGGAAGTCATTAAGAGGCTAGCGGCTGTTGCTGACGTAATATTGGAAGATTTTGAACCGGGGTACCTACCATCTTTGGGTTTAGGGTACAAAAATTTGTCTGCAAGAAACGAAAGATTAGTTATGACTTCCTTGACAGCCTTTGGCCAAGATGGCCCTTATCGAGATTATAAGTCGAATGATATAGTAGCGTTGGCTATGGGAGGCATTATGCACTCCTGTGGCTACGATGATATACCTAACACTCCGCCTATCAGGCCCAGTGGAGATCATGGAAACAAAATTGCCTCTCATTACGGTTTGATAGGAACTCTCGCAGCATTATTTAACAGACATTTTTCTGGAAAGGGTCAATATATAGACGCATCTGCTCATGAAGCGTGTAATTCTACAACTGAGCATGCTCTCCCTACCTATCTTTATGAAGGAAAAAATGTTTTTAGGCAGACAGGTAGACACCACTCAACCACACCTACCCCGAAAACCTTGTGCAAAACAGCTGACGGGAAATATCTGATTGTGTTTCAGTTGTTTACCAACTTACATTCCTGGTTGTCGCTCGTAGGGTGGATGGCAGATGCTGGGATGGCTGAAGATTTGCAAGAAGAGAAGTACAAAGATATGGCGAGAGGGGGAAGCAGAGGTATGCGTGCAGCTACAGATACTACTGATTCCGACCACGCTTTTGAGGTGGTTCGGAGATTCATCGCCTCTCAGACTTCTGAAGATATATACAGGGGTGCTCAAAATTTGAAATTCCCATGGGGGCAGGTGAGGTCGCCAGAAGAAAATTTACACGATCCTCATTTTGCTGAAGACCGCCAAATGTTTGCGGATATACCACACCTAGAAATGGGTGAAGGGGTTAGCTTCAAATATGTAGGCAGGCCATACCAATTCACAGAATCACCATGGGATGCCTTTAGGCCACCTCTTGTCGGGGAGCATACAAAATTAATTCTTTCAGTTGATCTTGAATATTCTGAGCAAGATCTAAAAACTCTTGAGGTAAACGGAATTATTTCCTCTAATTAAAATTAGATGATCAATATATTTAACTTAAATCCAAAATTTGGTCCGTGTGGTTGGATTTTATTTAAGGGTGTTAATATGTTGCCAAAGGGATAGTGAAAAGGAGATATTTAGTGAAACAAGGGGTAATTGCGGATCAATTTACTGCACCATTTTGGTCGGCGGCAAACGAATCCAAACTAGTTATTCAAAATTGTTCGAAATGTGACCGCCTTCAGCATCCCCCTGCACAAGAATGTGGACAATGTAAGGGTGGAGACAACCTCGAATGGAAAGAGATGAGCGGTAAAGGCCGTATATATAACTATGGCGTGGTACACGACTGCCCGATACGACTTCTACAAGATGATCAGCCTTTTAATGTGGCAGTGATCATGCTGGATGATGATCCAGGGATTCAGATGTACTCTCACCTGCCAGGTACACCTGTGGATGAGGTGCCTGTAGGAGCTGAAGTGGAGGTGGTGTTTGAAGAAACCACAAATGGTCAGAAAGTACCAGAATGGAAGGTAGTTATTTAAGCTTTAGAGTTTTGGGAATGTATCGCCTAAAAAAGGGGGTAGTTAACGTGACAACAGGATACGCTCCACCTTCAATGTATCGAAGCCGTGAAGGTATGGGAGTATGGGAACACAGAGGTAAGGTGGCTGCTGTGGGGGTTGGCCATTCGCCAACGGAACGAAGATGGGACGAAAATCCGGAGACATCTGTAGGCGCATGGAGCATTATGGCCTTGAGAAATGCCATGGCGGATGCCGGAGTTACACCTAATCAAGTCGACGGCCTCGTTATTGTTCCTGTGACCACTACAGGAGCTTTTTGGCCAGAAGACAAAGCGCTGCCTCAAGATGTTATTGAGGCATTTGTTCAGACCGACGATCCTCTAGACGGAATAGCTAAATTAAGTGTCGATTGGCTGTTAAAAAATATGCCTGAGCTGACTGGCATAAATTACTCGCTTTATGCTCCCGTGTGTATGTCAAATGCATTAAATGTTGCAGCGCAAGTTGTGGGTGATGGGTTGGCCCACACGGTTCTTGTCTTGAAGGCCTGGCACAACCTTCAAGGTCGTTATTATCAAGGGGGCCAAAATGCTCAGGATGCCATAGGCGGTACAAGTGCTATGCGTAGTCTTTGGGGCGCCCCAGCATGCTATGGGACCGCGTTGCAGTTTGCTGAATACTGCCATAAATATGGTAAAAACCATGACATGATGACTCCATTTATCATTAATTCTCGCCGGAATGGATTAATGTTCCCTGAAGGGTACTGGGCTCAGCACCGGCCTGAAGAACTGACGGATGAAGACTACCAACTTGCAAGGTGGATAGCTAAGCCTGCTAACCTTTTTGATAACGACATACCAATTATGTGTGCGGCGTCTTATTTGTTTACTACAGCAGAAAGGGCCAAGGACATGAAACAAAAACCCGTTTACATACTCAATCATGTTGATAGCAACGCCGTTCCTCGGGGATTGACTCCTACTTTGGACGAGGTGGAGGCTGAATGTGCACTAACAGGAAGGAAGATATATGAAGGTGCAGGAATAACGGCAGCAGATTTATCTTTCGAAAATATGTACGATGGATTTACCCAGTTCCATCAATTTCATATTGAAGGCCTTGGATATCGGGGCATTGGGTTTGGAGATGCCTTAGATTTTTATCAGACCGATATCAGTATTGAGGGGCCGAACCCGGTCTCACCCAGTGGAGGAAATATAGGTAGCGGAAGGAGCAGGTTTTGGATGCATACGGATTCAATCCAACAACTTCAGGGTCGGGCAGGAGGGCGGCAAATCACGGGTGTCGATGCTGAGATTGGTGTTTCAGGTGGCCCGATGCCTTTGGGTGGAAATTACACGGTGTGGAGTGCCACACCTGACTAGATTAAGTTTGGTTGTTATTTGAAATTGAGTGAATAATTAATTTGTCGACACTGATTAGCTTTGATATAGATGGAACCTTGGAAATAGGAGACCCGCCTGGCGCAGTAACGTTGGAGATGGTGAAGGCCGCTCGAGCTAAAGGGATACTCACAGGAAGTTGCTCTGATAGACCCATGAGTGCTCAGCGGGCAATCTGGGAAGAACACGGCATCGAATATGATTTCGTATGTTACAAGCATCTGCTGGCAGATTTGAAAAAGCAATTTGATGCAGAAAACTACTACCATGTTGGGGACAGGGATGATCTGGATCGAAAGTATGCGATTCGGGCCGGGTTCGGGTTTTTCTGGCCCGACGAGGCTGCCGAAAATCCTTTACTCCTTTAAGATGGATTCCGATTTGCCTTAGTGACAAGATCACTTATTCACGCAATAAAACAACTAACAAGGAGACCCTCATGGCAGAGGCAACTACACCAGTAAGAGATGGTGAAACTACTGAGACCGGGGATTTGACTGACGGCTTTAACCTCGTTATTGATTCTCTTAAGCTCAACGAGATCAACACTATTTACAATGTGCCAGGGATTCCTATTACTGATCTTGGACGTATGATGCAGGCCTCAGATATGCGGATACTGTCATTTCGCCATGAACAAAATGCAGGATACGCCGCAGCTGCATCGGGGTTCCTCACGAAAAAACCTGGAATTTGTTTGACTGTCTCAGCTCCTGGGTTTTTGAATGGTCTGACATCTCTAGCCCACGCCACAACAAACTGCTTTCCAATGATCTTGATTAGTGGATCTTCTGAGAGAGAAATAGTTGATCTGCAGCAGGGTGACTATGAGGAAATGGACCAACTGGCAGTTGCAAAACCACTCTGCAAGGCTGCTTACAGAGTGCTCAATATAGGGGATATTGGCATTGGTATTGCCCGCGCCATACGTGCTGCTGTTTCTGGGCGACCAGGTGGTGTGTACCTCGATCTTCCGGGTAAACTTTTTACTCAAGTTATTGACGCTGATGAAGGTGCTGAATCACTGGTGAAGGTTATCGATGCCGCTCCAAGTCAGCTTCCCTCACATGAGTCAATTGATAGAGCTTTAGGTTTGCTCAGATCAGCTGAGCGCCCTCTCATTATTCTAGGTAAAGGGGCAGCCTATTCACAGGCAGATGAGGATATTCGAGATTTGGTGGAAAAAAGCGGTATTCCATATCTACCAATGAGTATGGCCAAGGGACTTTTGCCTGATACTCACTTACAATCTGCTTCTGCGGCGCGATCGCTAGTGTTAAAAGATTCTGATGTGGTAATGGTGGTAGGTGCTCGGATAAATTGGCTTTTGTCACACGGTAAAGGTAGAACCTGGGGTGATCAACCCAAGAAATTTATTCAGGTTGATATAGAACCTAAAGAGATGGACAGCAATGTCGAGATTGCTGCTCCGGTGGTGGGTGATATAGGTTCGTGCGTTAAATTGCTTCTTGACAGGATGGGAGAAGAGTGGCCGATGCCACCGTCAGAATGGACGGAGGAAGTAAGATCCAAAGTTGAAACCAACGTTGCTCGGATGGCACCAAGACTCGAAAACAACAACGATCCGATGGACTTTCACGGGGCCCTCGGTGCGTTGAAAACAATTATCAAAGAAAGACCTGATGCAGTCCTTGTAAATGAAGGTGCCAACACCCTTGATTTCGCTAGGACAGTAATTGATATGTACAAACCCAGAAAACGACTAGATGTGGGGACCTGGGGTGTAATGGGAATTGGAATGGGTTCTGCAATCGCAGCGGCTGTGGAAACAGGTCAGCCTGTACTCGCAATCGAAGGAGATAGCGCATTCGGGTTCTCCGGTATGGAAATTGAAACAATCTGCCGGTATAACCTTCCGGTTTGCGTGGTGGTTTTCAATAACAGTGGTATCTACCGTGGTATGGACACCAATCCGACTGGCGGAACAGACGCTGCTACCACCGTATTCGTTAAAAATTCAAGGTACGACAAGATGATAGAGGCTTTCGGAGGAGTTGGGGTGAGCGTGACAACGCCGGAGGAATTAAGTCGTGCTGTGAATGAAGCGATGGATTCTGGAAAACCAACCCTAATTAATGCTGTTATCGATAGCAATGCTGGGACAGAAAGTGGCAGGATTGGTAACTTGAATCCGAAAAGTATTGTCGGAAGCAAAAAAAATAGGTAAAAATATAGGCTCTATAGACTTGTTCTGTTTTGTTTAATTCTGGTCTAAAACTGGTTGTGGAATGGTTTTCGGACAGCAAAGTAATTGTAGATAAGTTACGTTATTGGAATTCGAAGCCAAGGGTCTTTGCAACAGCACTTTGGACTATTTTACCGCCTTCCACGTTAATTCCCAAGGTTAGAGCATCGTCAAATGCCAACGCCGCCTGAATACCTTTCTCGGCCATTAACTCTATGTAGGGAAGGGTGGCGTTAACAAGAGACTCAGTAGCCGTTCTTGGAACAGCTCCAGGCATGTTGCGAATGCAATAATGGATTACTCCTTCATCTACATAAATGGGGTTACTGAGTGTAGTCTCACGACTAGTTTCAATACACCCCCCCTGGTCAATACATGCATCAATTATTACAGATCCTTTTTGCATTGAACGGACCATAGATCTGCTTACAAGCTTGGGAACTGAGCCACCTGTATCACGAATTGCACCAATCACAACGTCAGCTAACTCGACTGACTCTGCTATTTTGAGGTTGGATGCTTCGGCCACTTCTAATTCGCTGTGATTATTTAGGCCTTGTATAAGTTCTTCTAGACGTTTTCCACCACGGCTTAGAACCGTGACTTTGGCACCCATATTCAACGCCAATTCAGCAGCATGAAACCCTGCCACCCCAGCACCAATTATTACGACCCTTACCGGTTCTGCCCCTGAGATACCGCTCAACAGTTTTCCTGAACCACCTTGAGGGCTTTTTAGGTAATGTGTTGCCACATCTATCGCTAATCGACCGGTTAATGCGCTCATGGGTTTAAGTATTGGTAAAGAGCCGTCCTTGAGTTCTATTGTTTCATAGGCAATGGCAGTAACTTCACTTTGCATTAGTGCCTGTGCAAGCTTAGGATTAATTCCTAAAGATAGGAAGGAGAAAGTTGTGAGGCCAGGGCGTAGAAGTTCGCATTCATGTATCTGAAATTCTTTTACTTTTACTATAAGATCGGAAGATGAAAACAAAGTTTCTGGGGCTTTGACTAGCTCAGCACCAACTTGGATGTAACTGTCATCTGAAATACCACTACCAACCCCAGCGTTTTTTTGTACGAGTACCCGGTTGCCACTTTTTATGAGCGTGTTTACACCGGCGGGTGTGATTCCAACCCTCAGTTCCTGATCTTTCGTTTCTTTCGGTAAGCCTATGATCATAAATCGTTAATGTCTGAGATGGATTTGACCCAGTATATAGGGACTGATTTAATACCTAAAGTAGTACTTTGTGGTGATGTTTTGAATAGGAGTTAATTATGTCTAATATGCCAACCGCACAGATTGCCCAGATCAATGGGAATTCCCTTGCTTTTTACGAGTGGGGTCAACAAGGTAGCCCCGTGTTAATTTGCCTCCACAGCCATACAAATTCGGCGGCATCTTGGAGAGAGTTTGCAGAGTTTGCATCTTCAAAGTATCACGTTTTTGCCCTAGATCAACGTGGCCATGGGAACAGCGAGTGGGCGAGGGATGGCTATGCGCGAGATCGATTTGTAGAAGATCTGACAGAATTTGTCGAAATAAAGGATTTTAAAAATATGACTCTTGTGGGTTGCTCCATGGGCGGGTGGCATTCGATTCTGTACGCGGCAAAGAACGCAAATAATGTAGATCGGATTGTCATGGTCGACATAGCACCTGAACCTTCGACAGAAAGACTTCAGGCACCACCTGCACCTCCTGTACCTCCGGAATTCCAAACTTTCGAAGATGGTTACCAATGGCTTAGATCAGGAAATGGCCTGGCGTCGGACGGACGGTTACACGAAGAAGCTGAATCCAGGTTGAAGCAAACAGATTCAGGTACTTGGACATGGAAAGCGGATTTAAATGGGTTCGATAATCCACTCCCGGATATGACTAGTACCGATTTAATTGGTAGATACTGGTCAGCCATAGAGAACATACAATGCCCAATATTTGAGATAAGAGGAGCAGAAAGTGGACTAGTGAGCGACGATACAATCAATAAGATGAAAAACCTTGGTAAAGACGTGACATCTGTTGATGTGGCAAGTGCAGGACATGTAGTGATGGTGGATCAACCTGAAGCCTTCATAGAAGCCGTCAGAGGATTTGTCGGGCTTTAGAGTTTGGGCCTTTAAAATTTTAATTATGAACCGGTGAACCATCTGGAAAATGAGTCGACATGGCTCTGATTACCTGTTAGCTGGGTGGAAGTATCTTCAATGGACTCTGATAGGCTTTTCCGGCCTGTAATTAGCAATGCGAATTCACTTGGTGAGGTGTGTATTTCTGCATCTGAATCAAAGGAATTAATTGGGAGCTCTTCTATATCCAATTTACCTATGGCGCTGGCTATCCGTAGCCCATTCAAAGTACCAAAATTAACTGCTAGCGTCTGTGAAGGACTCTCAGTAGAATCAGTGGTTTTAAACCATCGGTTGATAAGCTTATCGCAGAAATACTCAGGCAATAGCGGCGCTAATCCTTCGTCGACCAAATATTTTTCATCTACGGCATTTAAGGCATCCCAGGCATGAATTGTCGACTCAAACAGAGTCCATAAAAGGATTCCCTGAACCGAAACCCAATTTACGGGGTGATATGCCGGCAAATGCCATTGGTTGTCTTGGCAAGAATTGAAGCCATCCAATAACCTCTGAAATCTAAGTTCTAATTCGTTGATTAGTACATCTTTTGAATCGAAACTTCTACTAGTTTCTTTGGCTCTTTCTGAGAGGCGACCAGCTAGTGATTTACCGTCTAGCGTACCTGGTTCATCTCTCGAACTATTGGGGTCATCTAAAATATTTTCTTCATTTTTTGCAGAATCTATAAAAATAAGATAATTAGTCAATACTGATGATAGGTGTGCCATTACATCTTTCACTGTCCAGTCATCGCAGCGACTTTGAGTTGACCAATCTTCTTCAGTTAAGTTTTTAAGTTGGCCGATCAAGTTTGGACAAAATCCATTTAATTGTTGCAAGATCTGATTCTGGTTTCCTTTTATCAAGACTACCCCCTTTCTCAGAGAAGCTTTTTGAATGACCGAGGAAGTGCTGGTATGGCGCAACCTATTTTGGTTTTTCATAATCCTATATTGGCATTGTAACCATGTAAGGGATTTATGGGGTTCTTCTGGCAACGATTGTGCTTATTGATCGGAAGGCACTGTTGGTAAGTTCGGCTAAATCATCTCTGAAGCTTTGATAATCTGGATTGGTCGCGATGTCCAATCCCGCCTCTGCAACTCCTTCCAGACTTGCATAGGCAACGGTGGCTCTCACAACATCCAGGTTTCCTCCGAGCGGAGTGGTTAAAAGAGGTTTTATTTCCATGGCTTCTCTCCATCTCAACATCACATCCATAACTTTTCCTGCCTGGCCTCTCTTTGCCATCAGGACATTTCTAGTCATAAACTTGGAGCCTTCAGCAAATCCTTCCGGAGGGGCGATTACTCGAAGTATTTGAACTTTCACAGAATTGCAATTGACTGCTATTGCGTCGAATTTTTGTCGGAATTGTGGAGAACTTTCAGTACTTTCCATTATGGATTCGACCTCGTCCAGGGTAAGACCTGTAAGAGAGACGATTACTTCTCGATTTGATGATTTTGGATGTGCAAGTGTACTAGTGACATTGCCAGGTCTATCAAGTGAGGGGAAAAGATCTTTCACTGAGGCTAATACCTGGGCGTAGTGACCCGGTTTTGGTTCCCTAACTATGTTTATTATGGCGTTCGTCATGTGAGCCCCTTTTAGACAGAAATTTATATTTTGGGATGCTTTATTAGCAACTGGTTTGAGACTAGCAACAAATATCGGCAATACCTGGAAGGCACATTCTAACAAACGATTACTGGTTATCCCTATTTTTCTTTACTTTTGCTGACCTGAGAAACATATTGCTTACATGACCACAGTAGAGATAATATCTCCACATAAGAACTGGTGCAGTTCATATGCTGATAATCAGGGTTCCCTTTACCATTTAAAATTTTCGGAAGCTGTATAACTTAGTAAATTTTGTCGAGGTGAGAATTGCCTAAACGTATCAAAATAGAGGCCGGAATAATCGTTGCGTATCAGGATGGGGGACATCGCATTCTTCAGGATGGCTGCATTGTAGTGGATGGAAGTCAAATAACTTTTGTTGGGAAAACTTTTGATGAACCGGTGGATGAAGTTATCGATGCAGGCGACCGGATCGTTACTCCTGGTTTTATAAATACCCATTGCCATATGGCTGGTTCGCCTTTGGATAAATCCTTTATTGAAGACATCGGGAGCCGCCAATTTTACCTGTCGGGATTGCCTGTCATGCTAAGGGCTCGGGGGGGAGCTATGAGAGATGAGGACAAGGAGGCTTGTGTTGACTACTCGATCGTTGAACTTATCAGGACCGGAACTACCACAATTATGGAGCAAGGCGGAATGGGGGATTATGTGGCTGACGCTGCTGAACAAGCTGGATTGCGGGCCTATATAGCCAATATGTACAGCTCTGCGAGTTGGATTACCCCAACTGGTAGACAGGTTGAATACGATTGGAATGAGCCAGCTGGAATTGAAGGTTTTAAAAAAGCAGTCAATTTTGTAGAACGGGTAGATGGACGTGGTAATGGGCGAATAAAAGGGTTTTTAGGCCCTGCCCAAATTGATAACTGTACTGAGGAGCTACTTCGCATGAGTAGTGAAGCTTCTCAGGAGATGCGAGTGCCGATAAGTTTGCATACAAGCCAAGCGGTTTTTGAATTTCAGGAAATTGTCAGGCGTTACGGTATGACTCCCGTGGAATGGTTAGATTCAATTGATTTTCTTAATGACTGGGCCCTTTTGGGACACGTCATGTATCCGGCAGGTCATAGTTGGGTAAATTTTGCCGGAGACGATCTATCAATTTTGGAACGGACAAAAGCTTCCGTTGCCCATGCCACATGGGTTTTTAACAGGCGAGGTATCGCTATGGAATCATTTCCCGGGTATTTAGATGCCGGGGTAAATGTTTGCCTTGGAACAGATACATGCCCGCAGTCCATGATAGAAGCTATGCGCTGGTCTGCTGTGGTAGGTAAGATTATGAGTCGACAGACTGAGAAATCTACTGCAGCTGATGTCTTTAATGCAGCTACCCTCAACCCAGCTAAAATGCTTCACCGAGATGATTTGGGTCGTATCTCCCTTGGGGCCAAGGCCGATCTCCTTTTCTGGGATACCTCGTCGATGTTTATGGTTCCCTTACGTGACCCCATCAAAAACATTGTATATAACGCCACTGCGGATGAATTGAAGGATGTCATGATCGACGGTGAATGGGTTATGAAAGGAAGGGAAGTTTTAAAAATTAATGAACGGCACACCAATGAGAAACTTCAAATTGCCGGAGAGCATGTTTGGTCTTCAGTTAACCCAGAAGTGGCCAGCAGTGCGGATGAACTATCTCCTCAAACTTTCTCTAGTTTTAGGGTTTAAATGTGCCTAATGTAGAACAAAGATGAATTAGTTTTTGTAAGATGTATAAACATCCTCTGTTAGAGCCTCAGGGTCAGGGAAAGGGCTTTTGTCAGCAAATTCCACTGATTTGGCCACTGCAGTTTCACAATTCACTTCAATTTTTGCGAGTTCTTCTTCATTAGCTATTGAGCTGTCCAATATGTAATTTTTGAATGTAAGGATGCAATCACGATCCATGTAGTATTTCTGCTCTTCTTCAGATCTGTAAGTAAGGGGGTCATCATGACCGGCGTGGCCTAGATATCTGTAGGTTTGAGCTTCTATTAGGGTTGGACCTTCTCCGGCTCTTGCTCTTCCAATTGCTTCCTTTGCCACTTCAAAGACATCCAATACTGACTGCCCGTCAACTGTCACCCCTGGAATTGCATAGCCATCGGCTCTATTAGACACGGATCCTCCCGCGACTGAATATTCGAAAGGAGTTGATTCAGCATACCTGTTGTTTTCACACACGAATATCACCGGTAGGTCCCATATGCTCGCCAAGTTCATCGATTCATGGAGGGCTCCTTGACTTGAAGCGCCGTCACCGAAGAAAACAACGCTCACATTGTCCGTTCCTTTGACTTTAGCAGTTAAGGCTACTCCTGTGGCTACTGGTATATTGGACCCGACTATTCCATTAGCACCTAGCATTCCTTTATTTATGTCGGCAATATGCATTGTGCCGCCCTTTCCTTTGCCAGTTCCTGTAGATTTTCCCAAGAGCTCTGCCATCATTTCATTTAGGTCCACACCTTTGGCAATGCAGTGGTGGTGGCTTCTGTGAGTGCCGAGGACAAAGTCCTCATCTCTAAGTTGAGCGCATACTCCCGTTGGGACTGCCTCTTGTCCAATGGAAGAATGGATTCCTCTTAACTTGCCAGCATCTGCTTCACGCCTTGCTTGTTCTTCAAAACGTCGAATGGTGAACATCTTCTCGTACATCCATATTACTGACTCTCTGTTAATCTCATCATGACTCATCAGAAATACCTCATATCAAAACTTTTAGCCGGAATCCTAATCACTCCCGCTATCTATTCAAACGATTTACGAAGGTTATCATAGCGCAAATTTCGAATAAATTAGCTCCGAGCAACCACGTTATTATCATCTAACTCTTTAATCTCATCTTCAGTGTATTCTGCGATATCTCTTAATATCTCTTCGGTATGTTGCCCGACAGTAGGCGTTGATCCCACCACCATTTCAGTTCGGCTAAATTTAATCATTTTACCCGCAACATGTATTTTTCCTGCGATCGGGTCGGGGACCTCCATAAGAATCTCTCTTTCGTGCAGATGAGATTCCTGTGCGGCCTGTTCTACATTATTCACAGGAGCGCAAGGAATACTAAAACCTGATAGATAGTCCACCACATCCTTCATTTTCCTCTCTGAAAACCAAATAGTTAAAACATCATTTATAGCCGCACCATTCTCAGACCTAGACGCTCTGGAGATAAACCTTTCGTCTGCTACCCACTCTGGTTTATCTATAGCCTCGCACATTCTTTTCCATATGTTGTTATTTCCGGCTGCTATGATTACAAACCCATCTGAGGTCTTGTACATTCCACCAAGCGGGTTATCTGCACCCCCATAGCTAGTGGCCCTTTCAGTTACATAGCCGTCGCCAAGATAGGCGGTTATTGGTATTTCATTTACGGTGAATCCTGTATCAGCTAGCGAGACGTCGATTGCCTGACCTTCCCCTGAGATTTCCCTTTCCCACAGAGCGGCCAAGGCTCCGACAGTTGCATGTAGGGAGGTTATTCGATCGATCAAAGGGAAGTAAGTCTTTGTTGGAGGGTCTCCTTTTAGCCCAGTTAACGACATCAGGCCACCCATTGCTTGTCCAATAGGATCAAAGCCAACTTTATCCCGGTGTGGGCCGTCTTGGCCGTAGGCGGAAGCGTTAATCATGATAATTTTAGGGTTTAGTTTTTTCAGAACATCATATCCAAATCCCATAATATCGATGGTGCCGGGCCGAAAATTCTGAAGGAAAATATCAGACTTTCTGACTAATCTCGTCAAAACCTCTTTTCCCTTGTCTGTTCGCAGATCTATCGCCAGGCTCTTTTTACCACTGTTGTACTGTACCCAATAGGCACTCTGGCCTCTTACTGTCGGACCATTTTGCCTGCTTTCATCACCTTTGAGGGCTTCGACTTTAATAACCTCGGCACCCATCCTTGCAAACATGAGAGCGCATCTTGGCCCTGCTTGGTAGCGCCCTAGATCCAGCATCCTGATACCTGAAAGCGGACCGCCATTACTATTTCCAGTCGACATATTTCACCTAGCCTTTGTGTTCAATCTGTTAATTTTAGAAATAATATGTTGCTCCACCTTCACTTGAGCAACCGCCAGAACCAGTAACCATGAATCCTGTTAATAACTTTGATTAATTGTGTGTTCATTGCCATTAACGAGCTAATGTTTACGGCAGATACTGATCTATTCCGATAGTTTCTGGACTTGGTCCTGTCGGGAAAACAAGTGTTTTTGCTCTATCAGCACCAACTACGACAATATCTATTTTGTCGGGGCTGGCCAGCAGCGGTATAGTAGTGTCCAATAATTCCTGTTCAGTTTTACCACGTATCCACTGCCATTCTTCTTCCACCCTAGCATCTTTGGCAGGCATAAATTGTATGAATTTACCAAGGCTTCCGTAGGCGTGTTCAAAGATGAAATTCTTTGCATCCTCTTTTGACCAACCTTCAGCCGCAACCGGTAATGCGACATCAGGGGGCATGAATATTAGTCGCTCTTGGCTTTGCAGATGACCAACCGAACGGTTTCCGAAAGTGATCCCATATGCCAAAGTCTTAAGTAATCCCTCTGCAGACGTATTGCCTTGGTCTTGTACGTCCAGTTCTCCGTTGGTGGTGAAAATGGAAACGGCACTCCGGTCATCTGAGAAACCTCTATCAGATGCATATGAAGCCCAGGGACTGGCGTCTTCATTTTCGGCTAGGCATGGCACAAACTTCCGGGTTGTGCCTATAGTGTCCATGTCCATCTTATGTGGGTACCACATACCTATATTTTTTAAGCAAAGGTAAAAGGCTCTTCCTATTGTAATGTTTATTTCATTTTCTCTACCGGGCCCTAGCGCTGATCCTCCATTAAGCCCTACTTTCTTTGCGATGGGACCATTCACAACCAGCATTGGCGCCTGCGGGCTTGTTGACATTAGCATAGATTTGCCACCATGACCGCCGGTTACCGATAGGCACTTAACAGCTGCGATAATGATTGGCATGTGTTCTGGTTTTGCTCCAGCCATAGCGGAGTTGATCGCGATTTGTTCTACTGTAGCAATTCCAAATCCGGGGGGCATATCGCACACGATATCATTAGCATCCAAATTAGTGCCTTCTATTAGTTTTTCAACAGCCTCTCTTGTGGGAGGCAGAATAGGGAGAGCGTCGGACCAGTCGCGGACTGTAAATTCTCGATTCATCTTCAGTACTGCATCGTACCGATCTTCTCCCTCGAATCTCAAAGTCGATTCATCGTTGTCCGATTGGGCAGCCTGGGTTCCATCGGATGTCAGGCTGGCGATCAAATCGTCTATTGCATCTTCTGTTTGAGATACACAGAGGTCGTCAGCCAGGTTTCGATAAATCCTAGGGACTATTACAAATTGTAGGTCAGGCATTCCAAATGTTCTGCTACTAGCCAAAGCGTCGTCCTCAAAACGTCCCGAAACTATTGGAACTGCGGGTTTTCCCATTTTTTCAACCTCTATCATGTCGTGGCACATCCACGAGGCGCAGGTTCCTCAATCAGCAGTGGCACCTATTACGAGGTCACATTCCTTCGCAGCTTGCTTTACCACAGCAGGGGGGGTTGGGTAGTTACCGCCTGTGTAGAAATTAACTGAAACATTGCTAAAACGTTCCTGTATCATTTCACCAGCTCGGTTGAGTGCAAGGTCTCCTCCGTGAGTACCACTCCATATTAGACCGATCGTCTTGCCGTCCAGAGAACTCGGTCGGGGATTGGGTTTGAATATATTGATCATACCTCGCTGCTGAGCGACAGGATTAGAGACTTCCAAAAGATGCATATCTAACTCCTTGTTATTTGGGAAATGAGACTTTAAATTTCATTAGCTATTTTTACCACTATATTGAAACGACTTCAAATCCTCCTTTTTCCTCGAAATAGGTTTATTTTTATAGGCATCCATGATGTTGATGCCGAAAATCTAACAAATAATTCGAATCAAAATAATCGGCCCAGCCAAGGTTGAAAACTACTCTGGTATTTCAGGGATTTTGTCTGCTAAATCTCTTCCTTGCGCCTTTGAAACCTAAGGTGTCAATTTATTTGTAAAACCATACTGAATCTTTAGAATGAATTAGTTATTAACTTAGAATTGAAAATACTTATGCCGTATTAGGAAAGTAGGTGAAACAAACGATGTCGATACTAGATGTTAAAAAAGATGTATCTTATTGCGTTGGAAGTTTTGGAGAAGGCCTTGATCATCCAGAATGCGTAACTTGGGGTAGTGATGGATATGCTTACGCGGGCGGAGAAGGGGGTCAGCTATATCGTATAAACGTTGCAGAAAATGAATTCGAACAGTTTTCCCAAGCTCCCCAGTTTGTAGGAGGAATGTGTCAGGACGGTTCAGGGAATCTATATTTTTGTAGTGGTAACAAAGTCTATAAAGCTACTGCGCAAGGGGAGGTGAGCGAGTATTCTTCAGGAACCACGGATGCGCCATTGATGGGGCCTAATTATCCTGCTTTTGATAAGGATGGAAATCTTTATGTAACAGACTCGGGTGAGTGGGAAAAGGATAACGGGAGGATATTCAAGATTAGCCCCGGTGGCCTAACGAAAATTTGGTCAGAAGCCGTACAAACTTTTCCAAATGGGATTTGCCTTTCTTCCGATGGATCGT
>Ga0209019_1000155_pt1 | contig 33546 bp, 28 predicted proteins | sample METZYME_3_300m_FD_187549 | JGI IMG/M metagenome (GOLD analysis project Ga0209019, IMG submission 187549) | Marine microbial communities from oxygen minimum zone in mesopelagic equatorial Pacific - METZYME_3_300m (SPAdes) (version 2) | ecosystem: Environmental > Aquatic > Marine > Oceanic... | reverse complement strand
GGATCGAGGTCGGAGGATAAGGGGGGGGAAGTTGTTTTCCCCACGGCTTCGGCGTACCATAATCACCTGAGCCTCAGCAGGGAGCGGTGCCCATGTCCGAGACGAACTCCGTCGACGTCGGTCTCGCAGGAACCGGTGCGAGCCCCTTCCCCACCCAGCCCGCAGAGTCGGAAAACCCGACCAGCGCTGCCGACGCACTCGGCGGTACGCCGTTCGAGTCGTTCGACGCCTTGGGGAGTTGGTCCCGCAGAGACTTCATCAAGGGGATTATCGCCTCAGGGGTCGCGGTTTCGGGAGTGCCATACCTGGCGTCCGCGGCTTCCAGGCCGGCTCTACAGGCCGGTGGAGAGCGAATAATCTCACTCAACGTCAATGGTCAGATCCGCCGCCCCAGCGTGCTCCCCAACGAAACGCTCGCGATGACCATACGCTACAAGCTCGGGCTCACCGGTACCAAGCTCGGCTGCGACCGAGCGGAGTGCGGCGCCTGCACCGTCTTGATCGACGGAGTGACTCACTACTCGTGCTCTACTCTGACGATGCGTGCGCGCGAGAAGGAGATCACAACGGTCGAGGGCCTGGAGAGTGAGACCGGAGAGCTCCACCCGGTCCAACAGGCCTTTATGGACGAATTGGGCCCGCAGTGCGGCTTTTGCACGCCGGGCCAAGTGATGGCGGCTGTGGGTCTTCTGACGGAGAACCCGGATCCGACCCGGGAGGAGGCGCGCCAGGCGATGTCGGGTAACGTGTGCCGGTGCGGGGCGTACGACCATTATCTCAACGGCATCATGCGCGCAGCAGGGGAGGTGTGACATGGCCCACTTGATTGGACGGGACTTCACGCCGCCGGATCTTCACGCGAAGGTGACCGGCCGGGCGAAATATGCAGAGGATTTCCGTGCGGACGGCATGCTGTTCTGCCGCCTGCTGACCAGCCCCATGCCGCACGGACGTGTTCGGAGCATCGACCTGTCCGAGGCACGCAACATGGCCGGCGTGATCGGAATTCTGACCGCCGACGAGCTTCCTGAAGTGTCGGCGCCTGGCAACACCATCCTCACGAACGAGCCCCTCTACGTGGGCGCACCGATCCTCGCGGTGGCCGCCGAGAGCGAGACCGCGGCTCAGAACGCCATCGCCGCCATCGAGATGGACCTCGAGCCGCTTCCGTTCTGCGTGGACCCCCTCGAGAGCCTGCGTCCTGGTGGGCCGAACGCCAGGACCGACGGGAACGTCGTTAGGCGAGGTGAGGGAGTTGTCGAGCTGAAGTGGACCGCTGAGGACTTCGCTGCCGGCGGCGAGGGCCAGATGCCCATGGGCGAGCCCCTGGCGGAGTGGTCGTACGGCGATGTCGAAGCGGGCTTCGCGAACGCGGCGCTCGTGCTCGACGAGACCTTCGTCACCGCCGGTACGTCGCATCACTCCATGGAGCCACGCAGCGCCATGGCGTACTGGCAGAACGGGAAATGCTACGTGTACGGCTCGACCCAGAGCCAGGCCTACGTGGTTCCGGGTCTGGCGGGTCTCCTCGGGATCGAACAAGAGGATCTCGTATACGTCTCAGAGTTCTGTGGTGGTGGGTTCGGGTCGAAGGGCGGTGCCTACCCCGTGATGGCGATTCCGGCCTACATGGCGCGGAAGACCGGTCGTCCGGTGCTCATGCGCATCGGCCGAGCCGAGGAGAACTTCATCGGTGTGTGTCGACCTGCGTTCCAGGGCCGGCTCAAGATCGGGTTCCAATCCGACGGGCGTGTCACGGCGGCCGATCTCTACATCGTCCAGAACAACGGGCCCAACTCAGGTGGGGGTGACTACAATTCCGCAGGAAGTGCGATGTCACTCGTCTACACGCCGCCCGCCATGCGCTTCCGAGGGCTTCCGATACTCACCAACACGCCGCCCACGGGCGCCCAAAGGGGGCCAGGGCAGAACCAGCTAGCGACAGCTGTCGAGCCGATCATCGATAAGGCGGCCCGCGAGCTTGGTCTCGATCTCGTGGCCATCCGCCGGATCAACGCGCCGGATAACAGTTCCGGTTACGGTGCCGGCCAGGGTCCAGTCACGAGCACTTATCAACGTGAGGCGCTCGACCTGGGGGCGGAGCAGTTCGGGTGGGAGGACAGGCGTGCACGCAGCGGGCAACGGCGTGGCTCGAAGGTCACTGGAGTGGCGGTAGGCCAGGCGTTCCACGGGGCCGGATCCAACGGATTCGACGGGCTACTACGTATCGCGCCGGATGGAAAGCTGATCATCCACACGGGCGTGGGGAACCTGGGTACGTACTCGTACGCCAGCACGGCCCGGGTCGCGGCGGAAGTGCTCGGTTACGACTGGGAGAACGTTGAGATCGTCCGCGGTGACTCCAGCCGCGGTCTTCCGTGGACTTTGGGTCAGTTCGGGAGCAACACGTCATTCACGGAGTCCCGTGCCAACTACGCCTCGGGCATGGACGCGGTTCAGAAGCTCAAAGAGATCGCGGCGCGCGACCTCGGTGGCTCGCCCGGCGACTACGACGTCGGAAACGAAACGGTCTTCGCGAGGGCCAATCCGTCACGGCGCCTCACTTACGCAGCCGCAGCTCAGAGGGCCATCCAGTTGGGCGGACGGTACAGCGGTGAACAGGTGCCCGACGAGATCAACCCGATGACGGCGCGCGCTGTGGAGGGGATCGCCGGCACGGGCCTGATCGGAGTGGCCAGGGACAACATACCACGAAACGGCACCGTTCCGGCGCTGGCAACCGGTTTCATAGAAATCGAGTTGGACGTGGAGACGGGCCAATTCGAGATCATCGACTACCTGGGCGTAGCGGACTGCGGAACGGTACTCCATCCGATGGGTCTCGCGGCGCAAATCAAGGGCGGGGCCGTGATGGGGTTCGGGATGGCGGCCCTCGAGCGCCACGTCTACGACACACACTACGGTCTACCGGGATCGGTCGGATTTCACCAGACCAAGCCTCCCACGTATCTGGACGTTCCTCTCGAGATGGAATGGAACGCGGTGGACATAGCCGATCCCCAGAATCCGGTGGGGGTGAAGGGAATCGGCGAGCCGGTCATGGGATGTGCGGCGGCCGCGCTGTTGTGTGCGATCTCCGACGCCTTGGACGGCTACTACTTCAACCGATCGCCGATCGTGCCTGATATGATCGTAAATGCTGCCTCAGGACAGGACCAATCCCATAGCCCGCTACAGGTTAACACGCAGTGAGGAAGAGCCTCACGAGTGAGAACCCGCTGACAGGCGCCCGCATGTGGAAGGAGAGCCAGGCATGTTGAAGGACATGATGTCGCATTTCGACCTGTATCAACCCACGGATGTGGACAATGCGTTCGATCTCCTGGATCGCTTCGGAGAGGAGTGCTGGACCATCGCCGGCGGGCACGACAGTCTCGGCTGGTTCAAAGATCGGGGGAAAACACCTTCGGCTGTCATCGACCTCGCGGGCATCGCCGAGCTTCATGGGATCCGTGAGACGGCCGATGGCATCGAGCTCGGAGCCATGACCACCCTCACCGAAATAGAGCGCAATCCGGTCATTCAAGAGAGATTCGGGCTGATCGCGGAGGCAGCCCGTATGGTCGCGAGCCCCCAGATCCGCAACTCGGGCACGGTGGGTGGCAACGTTCTACAGGACACCCGATGCTGGTATTACCGCTTCGGGCTCGCGTGCTACAGGGCCGGTGGCAACACTTGCTACGCCAGCGCGCCGGAAGCCATGAATCGGGAGCACGCCATCTTCGGAGCCAGCCGGTGTGTGGCTGTGACGCCCTCCGACCCGGCTCCCGCCCTGGTGGCACTCGATGCCGAGATGGTGATTCGTAGCTCCCGTGGCGAGCGGGTCGTCTCTGCCGAGGATTTCTTTATGACACCCGCGGTCGACATCCGGCGGATGACGGTCCTCGATCCCGAGGATCTGCTCACCATGATCCGCATTCCCGATACCTGGGCCGGAGCCAATTTCTATTTCGAAAAGGTGGCGGACCGTGGCAGTTGGGATTTCCCGCTCGTTAATGTCGCCGCCGCGCTCAGGCTAGATGGAGACCGGATCACCGACGCCCGCATCGTAGTCGGCGGCGTACAGGCTATCCCGCGGCGCCTAACGGCCGTGGAAAGCCTCGTGAGAGGCCGCACCCAGAACGAGGAGACCGCTGCCCTGGCAGGGGCGGCCGCGGTAGAGGCAGCGGAGCCCTTGCGGTACAACCACTTCAAGGTGCCGCTGATGGAGAACCTGGTGAAGAGGGCCGTGCGGGACGCCTGAGAAGCTCAGCGAGAAGCTCAACCCCAGTCAAGTTAGCCCGAGGACTCCAGCCAGGTCGTTTCAGCTCCCGCGTTGATCGCGAGGTGCTCGCCCGACATCCCCGGGGCCGCGCCGTGCCAGTGCTCCTCCTCGGGGTCGATCACGACCACGTCGCCCGGGTGCAGCGGGAGCTCGTTGCCCCTGCGGTCGACGACGACGCACGTACCACTCAGTCCGTAGAGCACCTGGACGTCGTCGTGTTTGTGCCAGTTGGTTCGGGCGCCCTCACCAAAGGTTACGCGGTAGACCCTTATGGGCAGCCCGTCGGTCCGGCCAAGCAGGGGCTGCATCAGTGCAGGGATCACGAAGTGGCTTTCGTCGGCGGCACCGTGGGGCCGGCTGGCATGGTCGATGGCTTTCATTTTCGGCCGTTCGTGAAGGGTTAGTAGGCTAGAGCGTCAGGGACCTCCGTGTCCAGCGGCCCCGGCGCCCTGCAGGATGTCGAGGTGAAGTGCCACCACCCTTGGTGCACGGCTCAGCGTCTGAGCGTATGGAGCTTCCGCAGCCGGACCTCTGACGACACCCCGCCCCACCGACAACCCATACAAAAAAACCGGGCCCGGGGAATCACCCCGGACCCGGCCATTCGATGATCGTCGTCTCGCCCTACTACAGCCCGAGACGATCGACGTCGGGTTCCATCATCCCCCCGTGCCCAGATCGTAATGGACGGGCCGCTGCTCCAGGATACACTTCGTAGCCCGGTCGGCCCTCGCAGTATTGTCATTGAGGTCGAACTCGGAATTGCTCATCCGCATCCGAACGCCTCCGTTCATATTGTTGTCGTTCGGATCCTGTTCCCTCGTCTCCTGCCTCCCGTCACGCGGGAACCAGAGCTTGGTGCCCGTCGGCCCTTGGTTCCGGATCTTCGCGGCCCAGAAGCGGCCCTCCAGCCAAAGTTGCCTTCGCCGCTCCTCGAAGATCATGTTCTCGACCTCGCCACCCGTTGGCGCGTACGTTACCAGGGGCAAGGACGCGGCCGTTCGGAGTTCGTTGATGAAGGCGATGGCGGCCGCGGCGGTTGTGGCAGCCTCGGCCTGGATGAGTACCATCTCCTGCCAGCTCACTATGGGAACGTCGTCGTCCTCTGTTGTCCACTTTTGCTGTAGCCACCCGGCATCCTCGTTATCGAGCGCTGCAGCCCCAAAGGTCGCGGTCACTCGCGTATCCAGCACCGCGCCCGCCGTGGTGGAGTCGATCGCATTTCCAACGGCGTCGACGGCTCGCCCGTCTGCGGCGATGGCCAAGCCAACGTATCCCGTGAAGGGGATGAGTCTCGTGGAGTCACCGGCATCGGTTGCCGGCCAGGGTCCGCCAGGGTTTGTCCCCAACGAAGGATCCTCCCACCAATCCACGACACCGGCTACGGTGGTGAGGGGGTTCTCCACAAACTCTTTCCAGAAATGGTTCGCCCGTTGTGCCTCCCCGCCCGACTCGCGAGTCGCTACGGCGACGAAGTCGGCGTCCGAGGCTCTTGCCGCTGCGGCATCGAGCGCCGCGCCCGACATGTTTCCGCGTGCCCACCTGATCCGGGCCCTCATGCCCAAGGCGAACGCCTCGGCGTCGGTGCTGATGCCGTACGGTATCAACCGGGCGTCGGCGTCGGTCCCAGGTAGACCGCCATCGCCATCCACTTTATAAGCGGCAATATGAGCCTGTATGTGAGTGATGGCTTTGGTAGCCCAACCTTCGCCTATCGCTAAAGTCGAATCCGGCGTAAGGAGCGGCCCTCTTTCGATCGCTACCTCACACATGACCTCCCCGAAAATCTGGTACGGGATCGAGGCGTAAAGGGCCGTGAGACCCATCATTTGTTCTTTCGAGTCGAAGTTGACGACCCCAAACTCGAGCTCCTCTGCGGTCCACCCGTCTAGCCGCGCATAGAGATCTTCGGCGGTGTAGCGGGCCTCCTGAAAGGGATTGAACCAGCTGTAATTGTTGCTGCTCCCGCAACCGGACGTGCTGATGACGTCCTGGTACTCAATGGCGGCGCCGCCGCCATGGTCGACCATTGCGTCTTCCATCCCCGTGGCGTTGCCGACGATGAAACGCGAATAGGCGCACTCCACCGCGGTTATCGCCGAGTTCACGACAACCTCGGCGATGTCAGGATTATCCAGCGCGTCCGTGGTAATGGTGCTCGGCAGTTCTACCTGGAGCAAGTCTTCGCATCCCGTAAGCAACACAGCCAACGCCAGCGTCATGGCCGGAGCGACCCGCCACTTCCCACTCTGACTGATGTGATTCATATCTTCCTCTCAATCCCATAAATGGTAACAAGAAGGGGGCCAAGCGGCCGGACGGACGCAACCAACCGTCCGTCCGGCGCCTGGTTGCTCAGAAGCTCACCCGCACATTCATGTTGAAGGCGGCGATCCCTGGAAACTCACCACCGTAGGTGAAGTTTGGCTCGTTGGAGTAAGCCGCGACCGTCTCGACATCCGGAATCCGGACGTTTCCGCGATCTCTCCACTGCTTCCGCCAGATCGTCCATACGTTCGTCATCGATGCCGATACCGAGGCCCGGTCAATACCCAACGATGCCAGAGCAGATTGCGGAATCTGGTACCGGGCACCTACCTCCCGAAGCTTCCAGAAGTCTGCGCTGTACCGACCCGTGTAGCGCTCGTCTCTCTGCTGCCGCGAGCCATACCAGTTGCCGTCGGTGAAGATCGAGGACTGCCTCGAATTCGACCGCGTAGTATAGTTAGACAGGCTGCTGGTGCCTCGTTGGTCCGCATCGATGTTCGCCAGCCACCGGCCGTACGAGCCTTCCGCCAGCGCGTAGATCTCGAGCTGGTTTTGCAGCAAGCGGAGGGTGGGCGCGATACTCCACGTGTACGCTGGGTACGCGGCAGCAGCCATGAGCTCCTGATCCGCGGCGTTCGTTACGGAACAGGGAACGCTCGGACCACCTCGAGACAGCCCCTCAGGGCTAAGCGGATCGCCGAAGTCGCAGTACGTGGTAAGACCCGACACGTAAATGCTGTCGGGGTGGGGGTCAGTGAATTTGGCGGAGTCGGTAATGGTGAACACGACGTTGGGGAAGAAATATCCCTCCTTGAAATTCACGTCCGTGTCCGCCAGCGGATTCAGATACGTGATCTTGTTCGCCGTGTGGTCACCGGAAAGCCTGACGTTGAAGCCCAGGTTGTCCGAATCGATGACCGTCCAGTCAATGGACGCCTCCCACCCCTGGTTTTCCATCGAACCCATATTCGCTTCGATGCCGCCGGTGAAGCCCTCACTGGGCGCCAGATCCGTGCGCACGATCGCGTCGTATACCCACTGTTTGAAATATGTGAACTCAGCAAAAACGCGGTCGTCCAGGACGGCGATGTCGAAGCCTCCCTCCCATTCCTGACTCGTTTCCGGGCCGACGTTCACATTCCCGGGTGATGCCAGACGGATGGCCGGAGCAGAACCGCCCGGTCCCGTCGCCACCTGATACTGCGGCGTCCTAGAAAACGTGCCCGGCTGGCGACCCGCCGCCCCCCAAGCAGTTCTAATCCGCAGCGAGTTTATTTGATCAATGCCCCAGAAGCTCTCCTCGGATATCGTCCAGGTGCCGGAAAGCTTGGGATAATACTGCCGCTCGAAGAACTCACCGAACGCCGAGTGGTCGTCGGCTCTCACGGCTGCCGTGAGGAAAAACCGCCCGTTCCAGCCGATCTGTTCCTGGACGAAGAATCCAAGAGATCTGCCCTCGTTGACTCGGTGTTCGGGGTCATCGAAGTCGGTCGCATTCTGCAGATTAACGAAAAGAGGCGACGGGAGTATGTGCCCAATCGACTCGATCCTGTTCGTGTTCGACCGGTTGTACTGAACCCCCGCGGACGTGACGAACTGCCATGTGGCGTTCGGCTCGTATACTCCACTCGCGTTGTAGTCGAAGCTGAAACGCGTCGAGATGGGCTGCGAGAGCTGGATCTCCCCATCGCTGGTGGAGGGGAATGGGAAGGTCGGAATGCCGACACTGCGGGGTACCAGAAGACTGTTCTCGGTCCAGCTATTGTCGATTCCTAAGACGAGCCGCTGGTTGAGCCAGTCGCCGACGCTGTGCTGCGCGGTTACGCTCGTCGTGAAACGGGAATAATCCCTGATAGACTCGACGGTGCTGTAATGGTCGGGGTCGCGCTCGTAGAAGCCGTCCGCGTCACCGCGCACGCCCGCAGTAGGAGCGTGGGCGGGATCACAAGCCCTTATAACACCATTGATGTCCGCCGGACACAGCCCGTCCCCATTCAACCCACCTGTTGCAGTACTATCGTTGAGCGGGTGGTTGATCAGATGCTGTGACTGGGCGTAAACCAGTTCGGTATAAGCGCCGCCCTGGTAGGGATGCGCGAATGTGTACCTGGTGTTGCCTTCCTGGTAGGCTCCACGAAAGCTCACCGAAAAGTCATCGCTGAAGACTATGTCGACGTTGGTCCGCAGGTTGATCCGGTCTTGGGTGTTCCAGGGGACGATTCCCGTCGCGTCCCGCCAATCGCCGGCGATGAAGTAGCGGACGGTCTCGGTGCCACCGGTGACGCCCAGGTTGTAGGATTGCGAAAAGCCATTACTGAAAAGGTCGCGGGGACCGGTAGGATTGGCCGCGACGACATCCGGGTTCCTCTCGGTGATCAGACCCGCGTGATAGTCGTAGATGTTGAACTTGATGAGTTCTGCCTCTGGGCAGTCGTCTTCCCGTCTGTTCCATCCGGACGGTGTCCCGTAATAATTTCTGCCGGCGCGGCACCCAAACTGATGGCCGATTGTACGGGCGGGATGGACCATGTAGTTCGTTCCCACACGTGCCGTCATCGTGAACTCAGGCGCGCCCACCGCACCCCTCTTGGTGATGATCTGGATCACGCCCGCCGACGCCTCGGTTCCGTAGAGGGTCGCCGCGGCCGGACCTTTGATGATTTCGATACTCTCGATGTCCTCGGGGTTGATGTCGTCCAGCGCGCTGCCCCCGGACCCTCCCGAGTCGCGGCTGCCGCCGCCATCAGAGTACCCATTCTCTGGACCCAAGCCGAAGGAATTGTCGACCCGGATGCCGTCCACGTAGATGAGGGGCTGGTTACCGATCAGGATGCTGGAGAAGCCACGGATATTAATGGACGATCCCGTCCCGAGGCCCCCGGAACTTCTGGTGAAGTTGAGGCCGGGCGTTCTTGCAGCCAGCATCTGCTGCATGGAGGTGATGGGGACCTGTGCGGTGATCGCTGCCGCGTCAACGACAGTAACCGCGTTCCCGATAGACCGCCTCTGTGTACCGCCCACCGTCCCTGTGACGACGATCGCGTCGAGCTGTAGGGCTTCCTCGCTGACCGCGAAGTTCTGCTCTACGGTTGCACCGCCACCGACCGTGATCTGCGCCTCGACGGTTCGGTACCCGATCCGGGACACGCTCAAGGTGTGCGTTCCCGCAGGAACATTCTGGAGCAAGTAGCGGCCGTTCTGCTGTGTCAGACCGCCCAGGTCCAAAGCTGAGATAAACACTTGGACCGCTGCAATGGGCTCCAGCGTCGAGGCGTCAGTCACACGTCCGGTGACCGTACCGCCTTGCTGTGCACCGAGACTCGGCACCACCAGCACCAAAGCCGTCACCAAGGCGCCGAATGCGCTCAGTACTCTGAAACGGAATCGTGTTTGCATTGCCCCCCCTAATTTGAAACTACTCCACCAGGTCATCTCTATAGATCATCGGAACAGCGACTACTCATTTTCGATCGTTAATAAAGCGTCCGAAGTGGACCCCGTCAACCACTTTTCGAATAAGTTATTCTGCGGCTTTTCCGGGTCCGGACCAAGCAGACCTCTATATATAGAGACAGGAGAGCGTGCGGCGGAGAGAGTCGGGCAACCTGGGAGACCCCTGCTACCGAAAAGAATCATTGCACAACCGGGCCGTCATACCACGGGATTGAGCATGGAACACATTCGCCGGGAGCCTAAAGGTTCCATCCAAATCGCCTGCCCCCCCCCGGCAACTGGGTTTCACGGTCCCTGACCGGATGAACCACGACCCTGACACCGTAGTCAGTGAGGTCGCTTTTCTCAACAAAGCTCTCAAGGCAGCGATCTCGCAGGGTGCCTCCTACGTCTATTATTGAACCGGCGGACGACGGTGTCACGGTCCGACCTAAGTCGCCAGCGCTCTCCCCAAAAGTTACCGTGCTGCTATGACTCGGATTTCAGTGGTCGCGGCGATCATCCGGAAAGAGCACAGGGTACTGTTGGGGCGGAGGCCCGACCATAAACGTCACGGAGGCCTGTGGGAGTTTCCTGGGGGAAAGGTCGACGAGGGAGAGACGGAGGCCGAGGCGGTGACCCGTGAACTCGTCGAAGAGTTCGGTGTCGAGACGGTTTCGGTCGGGAAGGTCGTTTACGAGTGTCGAGACCCTGGCTCGCCATTTCTGGTTCGGTTTCTCGACGTGGTCATCCGTGGACGGCCCGAGCCGACCGAGCACACAGAGATGAACTGGTTCGAGCCGGACTCACTGGTGACCGTTCGCCTCGCCCCTTGCGACGCGTCTTTCGTCGCGGACTACCTCCTTCGGGTTCCCGACTGAGCCTTCTTCGACGCCCGACGCCGGCCGACCCGAAACGAAGCCCAAGATTTTCGCGAGCCAGCGCGCCTGCACCTTAGGAATTTCGTGACGCACGGTCTCTCCCCGCACGAGACCTCGACCTGCGACGTGTCCTTGAAGTCCTAAGGGCACGAATCCGGATTCGACGCCCGAGACCTCGATGTCCTCCCCGCTCAGGAGCTCCGCCCATTGGTCCACCGAGAGCGAGACGAGTTTGGGGAGGATCGCCTTCTCCAGAAGCCGAAAGAGATCGTTGGTGGGCCGCGGCCGATTCCGGTAATCCGGCACCATCGCCCGCAGACCGACCGAGACCACCCGCCAACGGTCACTGCTATCCCAGCTTCCCAACGGCCAGCTTTCGCATCGATGGACCCAAATATCCTCACCTCTTACGATCCACCCGAAGTCGCCTCGGACGGCGGCCCCGATCCCGAATAACGACTCCAGACGATCGAAGGCAACCTCGATGGTTTCAGCCGCAGCGGCGGGATCCGTGCGCCCGTCGGGAAATGCCGGCGGGACCGGACTCCACCCGGGTAGCGCCGCCGCATCAACGACGTCGGAACCGGGGGGCTCGTTCCCCCCGAGCCGCCTGAGCCGTGCCAGGAACAATCCACCCGAATCGAAGTGGTGGGGGTAGATCCGGCAGGCGCCCGCCAGGCTACGATCGAACCGCTGATCCTCGAACGACGTGAGGCCAGGGGCGTGAGGGGCCTCGATCGTGATCGGTTCGAGGGTGACGGGGGCATCCTTCAGAACACGATCGACGACGGCCTCGTTTTCTTCCGGGGCGAACGTGCAGGTGGAGTAGAGTATCGTACCGCCCGGGCGCGTAAGGGCGATGGCTCTCCGGAGAAGCGCCTCCTGCCGCAAAGGCACCTGCCTCCGGAACTTGGCGGTCTGCCCTCTCGGCTTCCCGCCTTTCCTGCGCAACGTCCCTTCGGCCGAACACGGGGCGTCCACCAGCACCCGGTCGAACAGCGCTCCGTCCGGCAGCGACCTTCCGTCCCCGGCGACCACGAGCACGTTGGGGTGCACCGTACGGTACATGTTCCCAAGGAGGGCCCGGATCCGGTTCTCGTTCCGATCCACCGCCACGATGCAGCCCCGGTCCTGCATGAGGTCGGCGATGTGGGTGGTCTTTCCCCCCGGAGCCGCGCATAGATCCAGGACGCGCTCACCTGGACGGGGAGCAAGCAGGGGTGCCGCCACCCCGGTGGAGCCTTGTTGGATGTAGAACAGGCCCAGCCAGTTTTCGAGCGTGTCGGCCACGGAGTGGGGACCACCGATCACCCGTAGGAACTCCGGCAACCCCTCCACCTCCGAGAGCACGAACCCCTGGGCCTGGAGCCGGTCCCTGAGGACGGCCACCGAGATCCGTCCCGTCCGAACCCGGATTGTGGGCGGATCCCGACGAAGAATGGTTTCCCGAAAACCCTCCCAATCAGGGATGATCGCGCGGTACCGCTCGAGTGAACTCATGGAATCAGTCGGCGAGCGATCTCTGGCTCGGTCTCCTCGCCTGACGAATACGAAGGAGCATGAGTGCAACCAGCACCGTGGTAGCCACCAAGGGCCAGTACGTATCCGCCTTCACCTGCCAGTAGAAATGCAGCACGCCCAAACCTGTAGCTACATACACCAGCCGATGAAGCTTTTGCCAGTTCTTCTTGAGCCTCCGGATCCACCCCTTGGTCGAAGTGATCGCCAGGGGTATCAGCATCAGCCACGCGGTGAAGCCGGCTAATATATAAGGACGCTCGATCACGTCCTCGACGATGAACTCGAAGGCGAGCCCCTCATCAACGACGGCATACCAAAGGAAGTGCGTCGTCAGGTAGAAAAACGCGAAGAGTCCGAGCGGTCGCCTTAGCGGAGCGAGGTCATTCCAGCCGGTGAGGCGCCGAATGGGGGTGATGGACAGCGTGACCAAGAGGATGACCAACGAGGTGTCGCCCAGCCGGTGTAAGACCTCCTCGATGGCGTTGGCGCCGAGTCGATCTGTAAACCCACGCCATACCAGCCACACGCCAGGCGCGAGGCACAGGAGCCAGACAAGCCCCTTGAGTAGGAGGACGCGCCGCTTCTTGTTCAACTCTTGCTCAGGGAGTCGTGGCGGCAGTAGCTAGGAGCGCGACCCAAGGCTACCGATTTCAACCCGCTGACTCGCCTCGCCCGATCCGGCTCGGTCAGTAGTAGACCCGAAGATCCATCCCCGCATAAAGGCCGGCCACCTGGTCGACGTACCCGTTGAACAGCATGGTCGGTATCTGCTCGCAGCTAAACACACCGCAATTGGGACCGAGCCGCCGCTCCCGCGCCTGGCTCCACCGCGGGTGGTTGACCTCCGGGTTCACGTTGGCGTAAAAGCCGTACTCGTGCGACGCAGACCTTTTCCACGAGTTAAACGGCTCCTGCTCCGTGAACGTCATGCTCACGATGGATTTGATGCCCTTGAACCCATATTTCCAAGGCACGACGAGCCGGATGGGCGCCCCGTTCTGGTTGGGGAGATCCTGACCGTAGACACCGGTCGCCAGAATCGTGAGCGGGTGGCGCGCTTCGTCCAGACGCAAGCCCTCCACATAAGGCCAGTCCAGGACCCTCGCCCGCTGGCCGGGCATCTGCTCGGGATCGAGGAGCGTCTTGAATTCCACGTAACGAGCGCTTCCGAGCGGATCGGCCCGATCAATCACGTCTTTGAGCGCGAAGCCATACCAGGGGATCACCATGGACCACGCCTCTACGCAGCGCAACCGGTAGATGCGATCCTCCATCGTTCCGGGCCGAATGAAATCCTCCAGCCCGTACACGCCCGGATTGGCGCACATTCCTCCCACCTCGATCGTCCAAGGCCGGGGCCGAAGGGTATGTGCGTTACGGGCCGGGTCCTCCTTCTGGGTTCCGAACTCGTAGAAATTGTTGTAGGTGGTCACGTCTTCGAAGGAATTCAGTTCCTCGCCCAATTCCGTGCGTACAGCGCTCCAGTCTCTCTGGCCAACCTGTGCCGTCTGAGCCGCCGCCCGCCCTGGCCGGCCCGCTATTGCGCCCCCGATGGCGCCGGCACCAGCAACCCCCCCCAAGGCGATCCCGGCAGTCTTCCCGATGAAGTGACGACGATTGATATAGACGCTCTCGGGCGTGATCTCGGACGACGGGATGTCGTTGGGCTTTCGGATCAACATTGTCGCATTCTCCAGTGGGGCGGGTAGCAGCGTGAGCACCCGCCGAAGCGTAACGTCCTTAATCCCGAAAACAGGCTCGGAAGTTCCATGTTACAAGTTCTTGCTACTCAGTCCAAGCTACTGAGTCCAAATAGCTCGTTGACCCATCCATATAACTCGTTCCTCGCGGCTCGTCCATGAAGGATTACTGGTCGATGAAGGCAAGGCGAGTGATCCTTCCACCGGGACCTACGGCCCATCCAGCATCCGGCGAGACGAAGGCAACCGCCCAGTAGGTGACTCTCGCGTCGTGGCCCACCCGGACGACGAATCACCGGGGGCGGGAGGCTCCCTGGCCAAGTACGGTCCGAAGGGAGTCCAGATCTACGTCGTAACCGCAACGCGGGGAGAGCGCGGCCGCTAGCATGACGGTACCGAGAATCCGGGTCCTGAAGCCATGGGCCGAATCCGGGAACAGGAGCTCCTGGACACGGCTACCGTGCTCGGAGTCGAGGAGGTCAGCTTTCTCGACTACACGGACGGAGACCTGGATCAGGCGGATCCCAACGAAGCCATCGGCAAGATCGTCCGGCATCTGCGTCGCGTGCGCCCTCAGGTCGTGTTGACGTTCGATCAGGTTGGCGCCTACGGCCACGCCGATCACGTCGCGATCTGCCAGTTCACCACGGCGGCCACGGTCGCTGCGGCGGACCCGACGTATCTGCCGGACCACGGTGCGCCCCACGCAATCTCGAAGTTGTATTACTTTTGCTGGTCGGAGCCGGAGTGGGCGATCACCACTCGGATCGACACCCGGAAGTGGTGGCCGCAGGTGTGGAGGGCGATAACCTAATCACGAATCGCAGGTGTCGGCATATGAGAAACTCAAAGGTCTCCCGCCTGAATTCCACGAAGCGCTTTTGGGGATCCCGGCCGTTCTATCGCGTATTCAGCACCGTGAACGGCGGGCGTGAGCATCAACTCGACCTCGATCACAAGGAGGAACGTTGAAGATTTCTCTACTACTCTTCGCATTGGGGCTGGGCTGGACGGCAACCACCCTACCGGCGAGCCTGGTCGCCCAGGAGGAGACGCCTCAGGACACGGCGATCGAACCGAAGAGCTTCGAGTTGTCTCTCGCCCCCGGGGTCCAACTCCGGGACGCGGACTCGGCGATCCGGATTCTGCGCCTAGGCATCTACAACAAGAATGCCTCCGTTCAGGGCCTGGACCTTGGCCTCATCAACCAGACCACCGAGGGTGTTTCCAAAGGACTCCAGGTGGGAATCGTCGGCCTCACCGAGGGTGACTTCGTGGGTTGGCAAACTGGCGTAGTGGGCATCGTCAAGGGCGAGTTCAACGGCCTGCAAACCGGCGGACTCTACAACGAAATCAACAACGGGGAGGCCGTTCAAATCGGCATTTTCAATCGGGCCCGCGACATCAGCGGCCTCCAGCTCGGTATTGTGAACTGGGCCACGAACATGGAGGGAATCCAGATCGGGGTGATCAACATCATCAGCGGGAAGGAGAGCCTGCAGTTCCTGCCGATCGTGAACTGGTCCTTCTGATAGCGAACTCGGACCGGCTTGCGGATGACATGGCTCCGGACGGAAATTGTGCCGGGTCAGAAACCAGCTGCCGGGAACGAGGAATCGACCGATGGGCAACATCTCGAGACGCACCATGTTGGGAGCCACCGGCGGGCTGATCGCCGGCGGTCTTCTCAAGACCCGGGCCGACGCACTCGGTGTGGAAGAGGGAGCAGCCCGTCTGCAGACTGCACAGGCGGATCCCACCAAGGTGCTCGGGGCGCCGACCAGCGTTCTGGGCCAACGGGCTCCCGCAGAGCAGCCCCAGCGCGTCATGGGCAGACCCGCGGTAACAGCATCCTCCAGGACCCCAATCGAGCAACTCCAAGGCATCATCACTCCGGCGGATCTCCACTTCGAGCGGCACCATGCTGGAGTCCCGGCCATCGACCCGGACGGGTACGAACTCTTGATCCATGGAATGGTGGACCGCCCGATGAGGTTCACGCTCGACGATCTGAAGCGTTTTCCCGCCGAATCTCGGCTTTGTTTCGTGGAGTGCTCCGGTAACGGAGGCGCTGCGTACAACCCCAACGCCGCTCCTGAACGTTCCCCGAGCCAGATCGACGGGCTGTTGAGCACCAGCGAGTGGACCGGCGTGTTGTTGTCGACCCTCTTGAGGGAGGTCGGGGTCGGCCGGGGCGCGAGCTGGCTGCTCGCCGAAGGTGGAGACGCGGCTGTTATGGCACGCAGCGTTCCGCTCGAGAAGGCCTTGGACGATGCCATGATCGCGTATGGTCAGAATGGCGAGGCGATCCGTCCCGCACAGGGTTATCCCGCCCGATTGCTCCTGCCCGGCTGGGAGGGCAACGCTCAAGTCAAATGGCTCCGCCGCCTCGAAGTTTCCGACCGGCCCTCCATGACACGCGAGGAAACCTCCAAGTACACTGACCCGCTAGCCGACGGCACCGCGCGGCAGTTCAGTTTCGTGATGGACGCCAAATCGATCATCACGTTCCCGGCCTTCCCCAACGTGCTTCCGGAACGCGGTTGGTGGGAGATTACAGGACTCGCGTGGAGCGGGCGGGGCCGCATCACCCGGGTGGAGGTGAGCACGGACGGGGGCGATACCTGGGCGTCGGCTCAACTCCAGGAACCCGTTCTCTCGAAGTGTGCCACGCGCTTCCGGCACATCTGGAACTGGGACGGTGGCGTGGCCGTGCTCATGAGCCGCGCGATCGACGAGACCGGCTACGTGCAGCCCGATCTGGAAACACAGATGGCGGCGCGCGGCGCGGGCACTTCCTATCATTACAACAGCATCCGGCCATGGAGAGTGGAGGTGGACGGTGGCGTGTACTTCGCTCAGGGAGAGGGCGCGTGAGTCGGCTTGCGCAGGGGCCGGCACCCGAGAGGTTCGCTCGGATACGGTTCGTCCCTTTCGGCCTGCTGGCGGCCGCCACGCTCGTGTTCTATGGATGCGGGCCGAACACCCCGGACGGTGAGAGCGGCGCTGTGACGTCCGGCTCGGCCGAATGGCCGAGTACTTTCGCCATTGGCCATGACGCCACGCCAGCCCAGATCGAGGCCCTGGACATCGACTTCGGCCCGGACGGAGCGGGCGCTCCTCCGGGGAGCGGCTCCGTTGCAGAGGGCAAGGTGGTCTACGACACTAAGTGCGTGGGATGCCACGGGACCACCGGGCAGGAGGGTCCGAATGACCGACTCGTGGGCCGCGAACCCAGTGAAGGATTTCCGTTCGGTGAAAGGCGCGGCATCCGCAGGACGATCGGGAACTACTGGCCGTATGCCACGACCATATTCGACTATGTGACCCGCGCCATGCCGATGACGGCCCCCGGGTCGCTCACACCCGACGAAGTCTACGCGGTCGCCGCGTACATCCTCTTTCTCAATGAGATCATTCCGGAGGATGCGATCATGAATGCCGAGACCTTGCCGGCGGTGACCATGCCCGCCCGGGACCGCTTCGTACCCGACGATCGTGTGGGCGGGCCCGAGGTTCGCTGAAGCTGCCTCACGTTGATGGCTCCAATTCCACTCTCTCTATGACTCGCCAGCCCAGCTTCCTGCTCCTGCAGGTGCGTAATGCCGACGACCCCATGAGGGAGCACGAAATTGAGTGCTTTTCCCGTTCCTTCCGCTGTGATCGAGATCGGATTCGCGTCTTCGACCTCCTGGGTGGGGTGCCCTCGGAAAGGGAATTGGCCAACGCCGATGTCGTCCTCCTGGGTGGTAGCGGTGACTACTCGGTCGCCAAAGGCGGCCCCTGGCTTCCCGCGGCGCTCGAAACCATGCGTCAGCTATACGAAACGTCCAAGCCGACGTTCGCTTCTTGCTGGGGATTTCAGGCCATGGCCAGAGCCATGGGCGGTGAGGTGGTCACGGACCGGAACCGGGCCGAGGTCGGAACGTATTGGCTGGAGTTGACGCCCAAAGGCAAGGACGACCCGGTCTTCGGCCCCCTTGGCGACCGCTTCCGGGTCCAGATCGGCCACGAGGACATCGTAACCAAACTCCCCAAAGGAGCCACGCTTCTGGCGTCTAGCGCCGGCATTGATAATGAAGCGTTCCGCTTCGATGACAGGCCCATCTACGCCACACAGTTCCACCCCGAACTGGGCCGAGACGGCCTCCTCAAGCGAATCGCACAATACCCGGACTATCTGGCGCTCACCGGGTACGCTACGCTCGAAGATCTCGCGGCCGCGACTCCCGATACGCCCGAAACCGAGGCGATCCTGCGGAGGTTCGTGACAGTTGCCCTGGGCGGGAGTGGCGACTCCTTTTCTTGCGTGTGGAAGGGATGGGAATCGACGGTCCCGCGCAGGACAGTCTGCGACGAAGCCGTAGAGCGAAGCGCTGGCCGGAGCGGGACCGTGGACTCCTCCTCCACCCACGAGTAAGAAAGAGGGCCCCCCGCACCCGACGGCAAGGAAGTCAGCTCTTAGGAAGGGTACCAGTCATACACGCGGACCTCGATATCCGGCTCACCGCTTAGAGCCTCTACAAATTCGTCGATCGGCAGCTCCCGATAGTGATAGGGATACACCACGGCTGGCCGGATCATCTTTACGCACTCCGCGGCGACCAAGGGCACCATCCTGCCGTTCGGGAGGTTCATCGGCACGAACGCAATATCGATGTCTTCGAGGCTTCGCATCTCGGGAGTACATTCGGTGACGCCGGACAAGTAGATGCGCTTGCCTCCCAACGTGATCACGTATCCGTTCCCCTCACCCTTGGCATGGAAAGGATTCCCCGGAATGATGTCGTACATCGCAACGGCCTCCACGGGGACACCGGCCAGCGTCAGGGCATCGCCGTTGTTCATCACCAGACCGTCGGGAACCCGGAGTAACCGCTCACGCGACCCCGCGTCTCTCGCGTCGTCCGGAGTAGACGGAAGCACAACCGGTGCCCCCGGCTTGCGGAGCTGCTGGATCAAGTCCGGATCGAGGTGGTCGACCGGGGTATCCGTGATCAGGATCAGGTCCGCGGGCTTGGCGTTCGTGTAGTCGCCTCTAGGATCGACGTGGATGACCGTGCCGCCTGATTCGATCTGCACCCCGGATCCGATGAAGGGCGTGATTTCGACGTCAGCGCCCCCCCCAACACAGGAACCGATCGAGCCAATCAGCGCGAGTACCGCGCCTCCGGCGAGGAATACGGTACCCGACGTGGGATTACGCACGACCTTCAGCATCGGTCACGCTCCGCTTGTGAACACTCGATCGGCCCGTCAGGAAAGTCCCAGTAGAGAAGTCCCCTCAGGGAAGCAGCGTAGTCACGTGGACGGTCACGTCCTGGTCATGGTACAAGGCACCGTCATCCGCACGCCCTCGCAGTACGTAGGTCCCCGGTTGGTCGAAGGTGACCCGAACCTCATACATGCCGTCCTCTGGCACGTCGGGCGAGGACCAAAGCGGTGCCCACGGAGAGTTCATCGCGGTCCGAGTATCCTCCCACACCTTCACCTGGAGGGGACGGAAGGTCACGTTGGCACCTTCCAAATCAACCGATTCGGGGCCACGGTATACGAACCAAGAAAGGTGTAGTCCCGTCCGCTTGCCCACAGTGACTCTCGACGGAGGCCGCATCGCCGACGACGAAAGCTTCGGCCCAGTGTCCTCCTCGGCCTCGTCGGCAGTCGCATCGTCGGCAGTCGCGTCATCGGTAACCGCATCGTCGGAAGGCGCCGCATCATCGCTCGCATCAGCCGAAAGCGACGCATCGGCAGCCGCATCATCAGAAGGCGACGCATCGTCGTCGGACGCTTCGTCGTCGGCAGCTTCGTCGTCGGCAGCAGCACGCGCAGCAGCACGCGCAGCGGCACACCGCGACGCGTTGGAGCACCTGGGAAGATCATCGTCGGTAACCTCTGCCACCAGCGTGAGCGGCTGGCCCACCCGAGCCGTCAACTCCCTGTCGCCAACGATCCGAACGACGGGAGGCACGTTCATCCTCGATTCGGGGCTGCTCGACCCCGCGCCGAGTGCGCCCGTCTCCGACGAGATGACCATGTTGTCGACTTTGTAGTCCGTACGGAGGGACGCGTAGGCGTACTCAGTCCTCCCGTGCGTCGTTAGTGTCCAGACCATCTCCTTATCGCCCCAGTCGGCCGGGACGCGCACCTTGAAGATGAACCGGTTCCGCCGGGGCAGAAAATGCGTCGGCTGCCCCTGATCGGCCGGACCGGGTGAGAGCATGTTGCCCGGGCCTATTGGGGCGTCGACCTCTTCGAGCCAGTTCCGGTTCATGTAGCCGAACAGGAGGTTGAAGGATCCGTCCTCGTTCTGCTCCCATCCTTCGTACCCGGGCGAGACGTTCTGGCCCTTGGTATAACTGAGCTGTGCACCAAGGCTCTGGTTGCTCAGCAGCAAGATCAGCGCGGCGAGAAACGAGCGCTTCACCTGCTGCCCTCCTCATCCTCATCTTCATCTGCCCATTCTTCTCCTGCAGGCAAGGCCGTGCACAGAGGACAGCCGATCACGTGACTGTTCGCGTTCAGATCGAGGGTTTCCCTCCGCTTGGCCATCTCCGCGACGAACTGTTCGTCCGTCAGCGAGACGCGCATCCCGAGGTCGATGAACATGTTGGTAACGGACCGATTGCCCGATCCCTGCCAGTTTCTGGCATCCGGCACGTTGACGTTGTTTTCCGTGTTGTCCATGTAGCCGGTGATGTGGAGGATGGTGCCTTTCGGAAGAAGCGGCGCGTGGTCGTCGTCATACGCGTAGCCCCGCACCCAGTTGTGGTCGTATCCCACACATGAGAGCGTTTCGACGTTGTATCCCCAGATGGCCTCTAGGCACATGCGGGCCCCGGGGGCGTGCAGATGGGGTTCGAAAGTGACGATCTTGATATTCTGGCTCAGCGTGCGGTAGGCGTGGAGTTCCTGCTCCGCTTCGTTCCCCCTGATGTCTATGTCGACGCCGTTTCCGAGTCCACCCACCCCGCCGCGCCGGTACTGCGGCTCGTAACCCACCGGGTGGAACCGGAAGCCGATCTCCAGGTGAGACCGCGTGTCTACGCCGTTCGAGTGCAGGTGAACCGAGCTGGATACGACACTCGATCCGGCCCTGAGAAGTCGGCCCGCCTCCGGCGCGAACATGTCCGGATTACGCCCGACCTCGTGGACGGGCCAACCCGTTGATGGCCTTCTTTCACCGTCTTCTGCGTCTTCGGCGAGGACGCGTGTACCCCAGATCATGTGGTGGAAAACGAACCGTCCGCCCACCGTCTCCCGTTCGTCGGCGCCCTGGTTGCGGTTGTCGACGTCGTTGACCTCTCTGATCTCCACCGAGGAGACCCAACGGTCTTCGTCGAGCCCGACCGGCACGCTCTCGATCTCGCCCCACCAGTCCGGCGCACCACCCTCCACCAGAACCTCGTTCGTCTTGACGATCAAGTCAGGCTCACCCGCGATCCAGGTTTCACCGTTGGGGAATACCCTCGGCGGGGGCATGTCCGCCGGGCTTCCTTCCGGCATCCCGTTCTCGACCCACGCAGCGATCGCGGCCACTTCCCAATCGCTCAACGACGGGTCGTTCTTGAAGTGCTGGATCCCGATGTCCTTCTCCACGTACCAGGGTGGCATGGCCCCAGCCACGTAACGGAGGCCCGTCCGATACACGATCCTGCTCGAGTAACGACGCACCTGCTCGTAGCTCTCAAGGCTCATCGGTGCGACACCGCCGTCCCGGTGACAGGTCTGACAGCTACGCTGAAGAATCGGGACGATATCGCGTGTGAAAGTTAAGTCGCCCAAAGACGACTCCTGGGCCCCGAGCGAACTGGGTGCCACAAGTGCTGTAACCATCAGAGCCGATAACGCCGTTGCGGCTGCCACTCCCTGTAGGACCCTCTTTGCGACCTTCATCATGCGCACTCCCTGAGATGCAGGAACAATCGTAGCTTCGAGCCGAAAATCGGCACGGGTAAGGCGGATTTGCCGCCTATGGTTACCGGACTCCGGATTGGTTTAAAGTAGGGGATCTTCTCGGTGTTTGTCAAAGGAAACACCCCCCTCTATTTGACCCACCGCCACATCAGTAAAACAGAGATGAGCGACAGCCCACTCCCAAAGATGAACGGCGCCGCCGGTCCGAGCCCGGGCCACGTACCGACCCCCTCCCACAGCACGCCTGCAACCACGCTGGCAGGCAACAGAGTGAGGCCGATCACGCCGTTGAACACACCGAACGCCCACCCACGCCGATCGGGGTTCGGAGTCAAGTCGGCCACGAAAGCCTTCGCCACACCGGCGGTCAGGGCGTAGTAGGCCCCGTACAGGCCGTAAAGAAGCGCAAACTGCCACGTTTGGTCGGCCCATGCGAAGCCCAGGTAGACGATCGCGTACAGGAGCCATCCCCCGATCATGACCTTTCGCCGGTCGATACGATCGGACAGAGCCCCCGCGGGCCCGGACAACACCGTATAAACGAGGTTGAAGCCGGCCAGAAGAATGAGAATCGCGACGACTGACGTCCCGCTACTCTGGGCTCGAAGCACCAAAAACGCATCCGTGCTGTTGCCCAAGGTAAAGAGCGCCATCACCGCCAGAAATCGCGTGAAGCGGGGGTCGATGTCCGGAACACCCGTCTTGGAGCCCGTGTGCGGGCCCCTCGTTCGGGCCTCTCTCACACCCACGACCACCACCAGCACGGCGAGGGCCGCCGGAACGATCGCGAAATAGACGATCGCTCGGAACGTCTGGGCGTCCAGTACCAGGCCGCTGCCTTGCATACGTGTCACGAATACAGCAGCCAACAACAATCCAAGGAACGCACCTGCGCTGTCGGCTGCCCGGTGCAGGCCGAAACTCAAGCCACGCTGGTCGGGCTCCACCGAGTCGGCGATGAGGGCGTCCCGAGGAGCAGTCCGAATCCCCTTCCCGATCCGGTCGAGGAATCGGTAGAGCAATACCAACGTCCAGGTCTGCGCCACCAGAAGAAGAGGCATGGCCAGCGCAGCCAACCCGTATCCTCCGACCGTGAGCCCCTTCCGGCGGCCCAGCCTGTCCGAGAGCCACCCCGACAAGATCTTCACGAGGCTGGCGGTGGTCTCTGCGACCCCCTCGATGAGCCCGATCAACGCGAGTCGCACACCCAGCACGTTGGCCAAGAACAACGGCAGAAGGTGCACGAGCATCTCGCTCGCGACATCCCGCAGGAGACTCGTCAGTGAGAGAACCCAAACGTTGCGTGGGACACGGCTTGGTACACGGGAAGCCATCGGGCAACCTACCGGTACTTGCCGGGGACAAGAAGAACCCCGACATAGAGGAGAGAATTCCAACGGACCCCATCTCCGTTGTTGGAACTCCTTCAACAGCCTTCTAGACCTGGAGCGGATTTGAGCACGACTTCCGAGTACGCGGCACCCGGGGACCATACGACGGGCGGAAAAACGTTCTTCGGGCAGCCGAGAGGGCTGGCCACCCTGTTCTTCACGGAAATGTGGGAACGGTTTTCGTACTATGGGATGCGCGCGTTCCTGATCCTGTTCATGGTCGCTGCGGTAGACGGTGCCAATCCCGGCCTGGGCTTCGGCGAAGGCATGTCGGGCGCCCTTTACGGGCTGTACACGTCGATGGTGTACCTGCTCACACTTCCCGGTGGCTGGGTGGCCGACAACCTCTGGGGGCAACGACAGGCTGTCTTCCGCGGCGGCGTGATCATCGCGATGGGCCACTTCACGCTGGCGGCGCCCCTCGTCGGCGCGCCCGACGTGCCCTCGTTTTTCCTGGGCCTGCTCTTCATCGTCATCGGCACCGGGCTACTCAAGCCGAACGTCAGCACGATGGTCGGTGACCTCTATCCACGATTGAGCGACGACGCCACCGACCATGAGCGCAAAGTGTGGGGTGCAAATCGCGACGCGGCCTTTTCGATCTTTTACATGGGCATCAACATCGGAGCGATGCTGGGGCCGTTCATCTGCGGCACATTGGGCGAAGGGATCAACTGGCCGGCCATCGGCCTGGTGATCGAGGGGAATTGGCACGTGGGCTTCTCCGTGGCCGGGTTCGGGATGATACTCGGACTGATCCAATACAGAATGGGCGACAAGTACCTGGGTGAGGCCGGCCTGTTCAAGCCGGATGCCCCACAGGACGAGATCGATCGACGTGGGCGCAACTTCTATCTCTCGACGGGTGCGGTCGCGGCGGTAGCAGCTTTGGTGATCTTCTTGCTGGTGACCGACGCACTCGGCATGACGATCGTGGACTTCGCCACGTGGATCGCCTACGGCATCGTGCTGCTCTCGATCCTGTTTTTTGCATATCTCATCTTGGACATCCGGTGGGCGACTTCGCTGCTGATCCTGTTCGCCACCCTGTGTGCCGTTCTCGTGCCCCGCATGGGCGTCGCGGGAGGACAGTGGGCCGCTGCCGGCACGCTCGGCGCGTTCGTCGTCATGTGTCTCGGGTTGCTGACCCTGCGGGGCGGCCAGGTCACGACCGACCAGAAGCGCCTGATGGCCATCTATTGGCTGTTTCTGCTGGCAGCCGTCTTCTGGGCTGGATTCGAACAAGCCGGCTCGTCGATGAATCTGTTCGCCGAAAACGACACGGACCGTGTCCTCTTTGGGTGGGAGATCAACACCACCTGGCTCCAGAACGTGAACCCGTTCTTCGTCGTCGTGCTTGCGCCGGTCTTCGGCTCCTTGTGGACCTGGCTCGCGCACCGCGACGTGAACCCGTCGACCCCCCGGAAGTTCGCCCTTGGCCTGATGGCCCTCGCGGCCGGCATGTTCGTCCTGGCTTGGGGCGCGTCTTATGCGGCTGACGGAACCCGCGTATCGATGGCCTGGCTCGTCGTCACCTACTTCCTATTCACGTGCGGCGAACTCGCGCTATCGCCGATCGGACTCTCGGCGATGACCAAGCTCGCGCCACACGGCCGGCTGGGGCAGATGATGGGCGTCTGGTTCATCGCCTCGGCCCTGGGCAGCCTCGTGGCTGGACTCGTTGCGGCCCAACTCGAAACTCTTTCGGCCGTGACGATTTTCACGTTCACCGCGATCTTCGCCGGTGTAGCCGGCTTGCTCGCACTGCTGGTCAGCCCTGCAGTGAATAGACTGATGGGCCACGCGGAGTAGTCCCGGAATCGTCCCGAGCCGTTGGCCATGCTCCTCTTCCACGGTACATTTGACGCTGCCGAATCTGGACCCACTGATCAAGACGCACTGATCGAGACCTACTGATCAAGGACGACTCATGCGACTCCGTTCCAATTTGACGGCAATTTTCGCCGTGACGATCCTGGCCGCCTGTCAGGGTGGCTCAGCTTCCCTCGAGACAGACGATCAGATCGCGAGCTACGGCTTCGGACTGGACATCGGCGCCTCCCTCGAGCCGACCCTGACCCACCTCGACCGGCCTGCGCTGTTGCGCGGGATCGAGGACGTCCTGGACGAGCTCGAGCCGGCGATCTCATTCGAGCAAATCGCCGAAGTCACGGAGCGGGTCGGCACACTCATCCGGCAGGAGCAAGACGCGGAGTTCGAAGCCATGACCGAAACCAACAGAGTCGCAGGCGAGGAGTATCTCGCGTCGAATGCGGAAAAGGACAACGTGACCGTTACCGCCAGCGGGCTCCAGTACGAAGTCATCCTAGAGGGTGAAGCAGGTGCCGCTCGGCCCACCACCGCCAACACGGTAACACTTCACTATCGGGGAACCCTCATCGACGGATCGGAATTCGATAGCTCGTACTCTCGGGGCCAGCCCGCAACGTTCCCGGTGACCGGCGTCATTCCCGGATTCGGCGAAGGTGTTCAATTGATGAGTGTGGGGAGCCACTACCGTTTCACCATTCCCTCGAACTTGGCATATGGCCCTCAGGGTAGCGGACCTGACATCGGACCCAACGCCACGCTGATCTTCGAGATCGAACTCATCGAGGTTCTCTAAAGGCCTGCTGCTGCGCTTGGAGGGCCGCGTCAGCAGAACTGGGGAGGTCTAGACGTCTATCCCCGCCAACGTGGCCTCGATGAACGCCGTCTTCGTCTGCAAGTATCCGTCGGCATCGGCACGCGGTGCGAGATCAACCTTGATTTTCGTGTAGGCGGCTCTGGCATCGGCGTCCTCCTGGAGATGGTCACGGAACGCCAACAGTCGGCCGAGTGTGGTCGTCAGGGGGCGGGGACTCACGGGACGCGATTACTCCAACGGATCTGAAAACGTGAGGTCAGCGCGGGTAATCCCCCCCGACGCAACCTCGACGGGTACGGTCACCCGCCCGAAAAACTCGTGCCAGGCCGTAAGCTCGTACGTCCCCGGTGGAACGCCCGCGAGGGAGTAGCTCCCATCCTCCGCGGGCATGGCATGGAAGACATTCGGAAGCACGAGAATGTGAGCAATCATTTGGGAGTGCAGGTCGCAGCGAACCTGGATACTGTCCGGCCGCTCAAAGGTTTCCGTGAAAGTCAACCCGGGAAGCTGCGAACGATTGAACATTCGATTCGCCCCGCGATCCCCAGCAAAGGTGTGGATGTTGTGGAGTTCCGAATCCCCGTTTCGGAACCTGACCTCGGCTCCGACCACGACCGGCAGAACCCTCGGAACGAACGTGTAGTCGATCTGATCCAGAAGGCTGACACGTCGCTCCGCCTGGGCAACGCCGGGGGCCTCGGCCAACCCCTCCCCGGTGAGATAGACGACCGCGTCGGTAGGCTCGAAAGACTCGTCAGAGGGGAACATGGCGTACGTGATCCGGCCGGCGATGCCGCCGGTTTGCCTGAAACCCAGTTCGGGCCCACGAGCGGCCACGAGGAACAACAAGCCCGCAAGGACCGCTGTGAGACAACCCAACGTCTTGTACCGGATCCCTGTCATCAGAACGACACCTCACCCCCCTGACTCATATTCCGTTGAACGCACATCCATAATACCACTGTATCCCGTTAGCGTTCGCGGAAACGCTCCGTTGACTCATGAGACCTCTTGTGCTCGAGCCCCCTGCACGGAACTTTGTCGGAGGCCCCCGGGCCACGTAAAACGCAAATGCGGAGGCAGTTGGCAGGCAGGCTCGCGGAGAGCTGGCCGACTACGCCAGGGATCACAGCCTGCTCCCGGAGGAGCCCAAAGAATGAGTCAACGCACCCTGTCCGCTCTCCTCGCCGTATCCACCCTGGCGTGCGGTGGCGCCAAAGCGCACCAGGCCATCTGGGAGCCCTCGGTCTCGGATCTTGCGGTCCACGCGCCGGATTCGTTCAGGGTCACGTTCGAGACGAGTGCCGGAGAGTTCGTGGTGGCTTTCTACCGCGATTTGGCACCTCTGGGTGTTGATCGCATCTACCATCTCACTCGTTATAACTTCTACGCGGGAGCCCGGTTCTTCCGCGTCAACCCCGGTCTGGTCCAGTTCGGACTGAGCGGCCAGCCCGCGCTCGACTCCGTATGGGCGGACCTGTCGATACCGGACGATCCGGTCGTCGGAAGCAACACACGCGGAACCATCTCGTTCGCCAAGGCCGGTCCCGGCACACGTAACACCCAGGTGTTCATCAATCGGCAGGACAACCCACTCTACGATACGTGTTGCGCCGGCGGATTCCCCCCGATCGGCAGAGTGGTGAGCGGTATGGAAACGGTCGATGCCCTCTTCGCCGGACACGGCGAGTCACCTGTGAACTACCAGGACTCGATCACGATGTTGGGGAACAGCTTCCTGGACGAGCAGTATCCGGGGCTCGATACGATCGCCATGACTCGGGCGGTAGAGCCGTAAGAGTAGCGGGACTTTCCGGGCGGTCTCCTAGCCGATCTCTTCTTCCGCGCTCTCCCACTCCGACGTGAGTTTGGCCACCTCACGTTGAAGCGATGTGCGTTCGGCCTCCAGGATCTTCACCTCGTCGGGCGAAGTTCGTTCGAAGTACGCGGGTTCGCAGAACACCTCGTCGATCTCGGCCACGCGAGCTTCTGCTTGCTCGATGGACGCGGCCAGCGCTTCCTGATGCTCCAGGACTTGTTTCGTCCCTTTCGCCTTCTTCTTGCGACTTTCCGTCTTCCTCCGCTCCTCGGTCTTCCCCCGCTCTTTCGTCTTCCCCTGCCCTTCCGTCTTCTTCCGTCCTTCCGTCTTCTTCCGTCCTTCCGTCTTCTTCCGTTTTTCCGTCTTCGCTTTGAGGATTACGCGGTCGGCATCAAGGTGATCATCGCCACAGAAGTGCACGTACTCCTCATAGGTCCCGTGATAGTCGCGGACTTCTTCCGGCTTGATCTCGATGATTCGGGTGGCCAGACCGCTGACGAACCAGCGGTCGTGCGACACCAGAATGAGCGTCCCCGGAAACGCTTTGAGTCCCTCGACGAGCGCCTCGATCGACTCGAGGTCCAGGTGGTTCGTGGGTTCGTCCAGCACCAGAACGTTGGGACGCGCGATCGCCAATCGCGTGAACACCAGCCGCGCCGCTTCACCCCCTGAAAGCGCGCTCAATCGCTTCTTGGAGTCATCCCCGGAAAAAAGCATTTGTGCCATCCGTGCTCGCACGTAGCCGATATCCCTGGCCGGGCAAGAATCCCAGACCCAGCCCTCGGCCGTATTGTGCGGAGGATCGAACTCCTCCCGGTGATCTTGGGCGAAATACGCCGGATGGGTCTCGTATCCCCACTCAGACTCGCCCTCATCCGCGTCGAGCTCACCCATGACGATCTTCAAGAGTGTGGACTTTCCGATACCGTTCGGTCCCATGATCGCGACCCGCTCGCCGCGCTGGACCAGGAGATCGACACCATGGAGCACATGGTTGTCTCCGAAAGCCTTTTTCACTCCCTGGATCTTGAGGACGTCTCGTCCACTGTCCCTAACCTGCTCGAAGCGGAAAGTCGGATAACGGCGGGAGCTGGGAGCGAGTTCGATCAGCCCTTCCGCCCTCTTCTCGATCATGCGCACCTTGCTCTGCGCTTGGCGCGCTTTGCTGGCCTTGGCACGGAAGCGATCCACGAATTTTTGATGATGCGCGATCTCGCGTTCCCTGGCGGCAATTCCCTTCTCCCTGCGTTCGCGCTCGGCCTGCTTCGCGTCGAGAAAAGTTGTGTAATTACCGTGATAGAGGAGTACTGACTCGTAGTCGACGTCGAGGATGTGCGTGGTGACGTTGTCGAGGAATCTGTGGTCGTGGGAGATGACGACCACCGGCCCGGCGAAGTCACGTAAAAACATCTCCAGCCACCGGATCGAGAGTATGTCGAGGTGGTTCGTCGGCTCGTCGAGGAGCAGGACATCGGGAGCACCGGCCAGCACCTGAGCGAGTAAAACCCGGAGCTTGAACCCGCCGGAGAGCGTCGACAGCGGATCCCCGTGAATGTGGCCGGGAAGACCGAGTCCCTCGAGAATCTTAGTCGCCCGGGCCTCGGCCGTGTAACCATCATGGCGCTGCACGGTCTCTTCCACCTCACTGAAGCGGTCGGCGTCGAAGTGTTGCTCCGCCTTCGCCAGGAGTTCCTCCTTCTCTACCATCGCCTCCCAGAGTTCGGGGTTGCCCATCATCGTAACCGCGAGGATCTCTTCGTCCTCGTACAAGAACTGATCCTGGCGCAGAACGCCGAGCCGCAGGCGTTTGGGAATGGAAACGGTGCCCTCGCTAGCCTCCAGCTGACCGCTCACGATGTCGAGGAAGGTCGTCTTTCCGGAACCGTTGGCACCCACGAGTCCGTAGCGCGACCCCGCGTTGAGCTGGAAGGTCGCGCCAGAGAAGAGCGTACGGTCTCCGTACGATTTTTCGAGGTTCGAGATGGAGATCATGGCCGAGAATGTATACAAACCGGCGGGGTACAGTCAGGCGCGAGAGGGCGGTTGAATGTCGCCTCCCTCAAGAGAAATTGCTCACTCCAGCCACGTCGTGAGTTCCGCGGCCGACCGACGGGCCTGTCCATCCGGCGACCCGTCGGGCTCCCCGATGTTGATCGTGGCAACGATCCTCTCACCCTCGGGGAGTCCGACCGCCGACCGCGCAGCGGGGTCGTCCATGATGGCGCCCGTCTTGATGTGTGTCCCTAGCCCCACTGAATGAGCGACCAGCGACAGGTTCTGGATACCCATGTAGGCGGCTGCGAAGTTTTCCTCACGAATCTCAGGGTTCTCGTCCAACGTTACGGCGATCGCGACCATGGCGGGCAGCGACTCGTGGGTCTGGGCGACTTTCTCGATGACTGCTTTCCCCGCCACGGCGTCCTCAATCCGCTTGGCCTTTCGGTGCCCGAGGGCCTCACCATATGCGCGACGAGCCCGGGGGCCTAACACGTAGAAACGCCAAGGCTCCGTCATTCGGTGGTTGGGAGCCTGACAGACGGTGCCGAGAAGCTGCTCGATCTCCTCGCGGGATACAGGACGGTCCGTGAAGGTCTTGGTCGAGCGACGAGTGTTGATGCAATCCAGGACGTTCATGTGCGGGAGGGGTTGAGGGTCTGCTTGTGCCGCCGGGATCTACAATGTAGAAGGCCAGTCCGTGACGGCCAGCAACCCGAGCAGCACGTGTTCGCTGATCCCCATGGCTTCGCCTTAGATTGAATGTCCTTCGGAAAGCTATCTGGTAACCCCAGCACCAGCGGTAGCTTTTGTGGTAGCGCCCGTGTGCCCGCACTCCTCTCTGCGCCTCTTCGCTCTTCACTTCGTCCCCAATCACGCCGAGGCCAGCCGCTCACCGACACAGCTTGCCACAGGCCCGATCTTTCAGCATGGTGCTGTTTCGCGGCAAAGACGACTTCAGCACCTCGGGACACGTTCAGCACACCCGAAGGGAAGCAGACCCATGCGCCAAACCTCAATCTTCTTTCTTATGCTGACCTTGGTTTCATGTTCACCGAACGGATCGGAGATCGAGGTTCGGGTCGTGTCCACCCAGGCCCACCTAGTCAGCGGTGGGGATGTCCTCATCGAGGTCGTCACCTTAGCGACCTCGAGCGACGGGCTCGCACTCGCGGTCAACGGCGAGAGCCAGGCGGTCGAGTTCGCCGCCATGAGCACAGCGGACGGGAGTCCCTCGTATCTAGCCCTGGTTTCGGGTCTGCAACTGGGTGAGAACACGATCGAGGTGGACGCGAGTGGTAGCAGTACTCGAGTCGCCGTGGTCAACTACCCGATCAGCGGCCCCATCATTTCTGGCCCTCAGCAGGAGCCTTACTTCTGCCTGGGGGAGTTGCCTGCGGGACGGAGAGGAAAGCCCAGGTTCGCGGTCGGTAACGGGGAGTCGTTGGACGACACGTCCCTCGACGCGTCTTGCTCGCTGCCTACACGCGTCGACTACGTGTACCGATCGACCACGCCGGACGTAGGATTCCTGCCCCTTGCTGAGACCGGCGAGCAACCTCCCGATCTCGCCGTGGTTACGACGATCGAAGGCGTTACAGCGCCCTACATCGTCCGGATCGAGACAGGAACGATCAATCGGGCCATCTACCAAACCGCCATCCTACACGACCCCATTGGACCGGCGGCATCCCCGCTGTCCCCGCCCACTGCCTGGAACGGGCGCTTGGTATACACATACGGAGGCGGTTGTGAAGCGGGCTTCTTCCAGGGTACGAGCACGGGCGGAGTCCTCCGAGACGACCTTCTGAGCAAGGGATACGGCGTCGCGTCGTCGACGCTGAACGTCAACGCGCAGGGAGGCTGCAACGACGTGCTCTCTGCCGAAACCACAATGATGGTCAAGGAACGCTTCATCGAGGCGTACGGTGAGCCGCGGTACACGATCGGCAACGGGGGGTCGGGTGGCGCCATGCAGCAACTCCTCATTGCGGGCGCCTACCCCGGGCTCCTGGACGGAATCATCCCCAGCCTCACGTTTTCGGACGCGGTGACGTATTTCATCGACACGCAGGAGTGCAGCCTCCCACTGAGAAACTTTCTCAATGACGAAGAGCGCGGAATCAGCGATGACGTAAAGACGGCGATCGGGGCCTGGTCCATGTGGTCTGTGTGCGACCGGTCCCTCGGTACGCGCCCGGCCCGAATCTCTCCTTATGACTGCTCCGCTCAGATCCCGATGGCGGAACGGTACGACGCCGCTGAGAACCCCGACGGCGTGCGATGCTCAATCTACGATGGAATGAGAAACATCTTTGGTGAGATGGTCTTCACCGATATCAACCACGAGCGAGCCTTCGCTCGGAGTCCTCACGACAACGTCGGCGTTCAGTATGGCCTCGCCACACTCAATGAGGGGATCATCGACAAGGCACTCTTCCTCGAGCTGAACGAAGAGATAGGCGGCTGGGACATCGACTTCCAACCGCGTGGGGAACGCACGGTCGGAGATGACGACGCCATTCGCGCCGCCTACCAGACGGGGCGGGTAACCAGCGGCGGCGCGGGCCTGTCGCAAGTGCCCATCATCGACGACCGGAGCTACTTGGACCACCAGGGGAATTTCCACGCCAGCATCTATTCCTTCACGACGCGTGCCCGCCTCGAGCGGGACAACGGCCACGCCGACAACTACATCATCCGACGGCACGTCGGGAACGTCTCTTTGGCGCAGGAAAACCTCGCGCTGATGGACCAGTGGCTGGCGAACATCCAGGCCGACCACTCCGATCTGCAAACCCTGGAGAAGATCGTTCGGGCCAAGCCATCCGAGCTACAGGATGACTGCTGGACCGAATCAGGCGAGCAGATCGTCGAGAAAGCGGTGTTCGATAGAGACAGGCTCTTCGACAATACTCGTGGAGCCTGCAACGAACTCTATCCACCCCACGCCGGCCTGCGGCTGGTTGCGGGTGGACCGTTGAGTAATGACGTGTTCAAGTGCCAGTTGAAGCCGATCGACTACGGGGAATATGCCGTCGAGTTCACAGACGCCGAAAAGAGCCGCCTGGAAGCAATTTTCGATCAAGGCGTCTGTGACTGGTCACGACCAGGTGTACACCAGGCGGTGAACCGGACCTGGCTCTCCTACGGGCCGTCACCGGCCAATCTGCACCAGCCCTGAGTGCCCGGAGTCTGCTCGCACCCGATCAGACGAAGTGGAATGAGTGGTTCTTTCAAGGATATGCCACCCGTGCGGCCCTACCCTATGCTTTTTCCCTGCCTATCCCTCTCGATCCACCGACTTCCTCACCTGCTCCTCACCTGCGCCTCATCTACACCTCGTCGTCCACCGAATACGGCGCGCCCAGACGCCACTCGGGATGCGCCTCGAGGAACGCTTGGATTCTACCTTCCCGGCTGAGCGCCCCCGGAATGAAGTCGACCGCTTGTTGGAGCCGCGCGTCGGACGCGGCACAACCGAAGCGCAGAAAGCCTTCTCCCGCTTCGCCGAAGCACTCGCCGCCCAGACACGCGACGCCGAACTGGTCGTCGGCGCCTTCCAGTAGGTAGGTGGCCAAACCGTGACTCGAGATTCCGAGGCGGTTGCAGACGGTCGACACGTCGGAAAAGACGTAGAAGGTGGCGCGAGGTTCAAGGGTGCGGAAACCCTCGAGGCGGTTGAGGCCC
>Ga0209019_1000151_pt1 | contig 33883 bp, 31 predicted proteins | sample METZYME_3_300m_FD_187549 | JGI IMG/M metagenome (GOLD analysis project Ga0209019, IMG submission 187549) | Marine microbial communities from oxygen minimum zone in mesopelagic equatorial Pacific - METZYME_3_300m (SPAdes) (version 2) | ecosystem: Environmental > Aquatic > Marine > Oceanic... | reverse complement strand
CCATCATCTCGCCTAATAGGCCAATAGAAAAGAATTGAATTCCAATAAAAAGTAGGATTATGCCAAGTAAGAGTAATGCAATATGCTTTGCGAAAGGTTCTCCTAAGAAGAACTTATAATAAAGAACTACTAGCTCTGTAAATGTACCCGCTGAAAAAGTGGTTAACCCAATCATACCAAAAAAATGTAGTGGGTGCTGCGTATACTTATTTAAGAATAATATTGTTAACAAATCGAAAAAACCATGAAATACCCTAGAACCACCATATTTAGTTTCACCATATTTTCTTGGACGGTGATTTACCACTATTTCAGAAACAGAAAAATTCTTTTGTCCTGCTAACGCTGGAATATATCGATGTCTACCACCAAAAATCTCAATAGACTTTACAACCGCGCTTCGATAAGCTTTAAGTCCACAATTGAAATCATGAATTTTCACACCTGTTAATAACCGAGTAACAAAATTAAATATTTTAGATGGAAATGTTTTAGTCCATGGATCATGCCTTACTTTTTTCCAACCTGAGACTAGATCATAGCCTTCATTAATTTTACTGATAAGGTTTGAAATCTCTGCAGGATCATCTTGAAGATCCGCATCCATAGTAATGATTATATCTCCTTTTGAATATTTAAAACCTTCTGATAGAGCCGCTGACTTACCAAAATTTCTGTAAAAACTAATTAGTCTGGATCTTGAATCTTTGGATATAATATCAATAATTTTGCCTCTTGATCCATCCGAAGAGCCATCATCAATAAATATAATTTCCCAATTATCATAAGAGGAAAGGGCATCACAAATTTCGATATAAAGGTCAGGTATAGACTTATTTTCATTAAACAGTGGTATGACTATTGAAATCATCATTTTTAAATCAACATTAATTTCCATACTTTGTCTAAATCAATAAAGTCATCACTATGTACTCTTGATTTTAATAAAATAGCAACTTCTTGCCGATTAGTTTCATCTTTAAAAATAGCCTTATTGATCAAATTTTCATTTTCATTACTTTTTTCAAAAGTTATTGATAGTTCATTAGTCTGACCTCCAAGAACCATAAAGTCTTCAGCATTGTAGACTGATTCATTACCCCATAGAAATTTTGTGATATTTATTGGCTCAACAACTGAAAGAAGAGGGAAAATATCTTTAATAAGACTATAATTATATCGTTTATTTTCTAAAATATTCCATGCATCAGCAGAATTAGGGGTCAACCACATAAGTAACACTTTTCTTCCTAAAAGATCTTGGAATTGAAAAAACGAACTATCGTTTTGTGATAAAAAACTAAATGATAGTTTTCCTTTGAAATTTCCTATTGACGAAATGTTACCATGCCCACTGCACGAGATATAATTTCTTGATAATTCTTCATATGATAATACGCTTATATCATCTTTTATATTTTTAATTGATGTAGAACACGCAGAAATAAAAAAAAGAAGAAAAAATATTAATATACTCTTCATTCAATATTTATTTTCTGCTGGATTGAAAGGCTATCTCCGCCAATATCAATAGCTTGCATATATATTAGGTTCGCTTTTGAGATCTGGTCAGTTGCTTTTAATATATCTGCTAAATGTTCAAGAATTACTGGGTTTGTATTATCTAAGCTATAGGACTCTTGAACATATTCTAAAGCTTTTTCATATTGTTCTAGCTTATAATATATCCACCCAAGTGTATCTAAATATGGAGCAGATTTAGGATGAACTCTATTTGCGATTATTGACATTTCTAATGCTAGCTCAAGATTATCATTTCGTTCAACTAGACTATAGGAAAAATTATTATAAGCTTGGGCATCTGTAGTATCAGTTGTGATTAGTTCTAGGTATAAACTATCTGACTTAACCCAGGACCCGTTTTGATCATATATCATTGCAAGCGTGTGTTTACTGTTTCTCGAACCAGGAAAAATAGATAGAGCCTTGATAAAATGATTTTCTGAATTAACAAGATCATCTATCTGATAGTAAGAGGTACCCAATAAATAGTGTGCCGAATAATTATCATCAAATTTTTCTATGTTTGGTTTAAGATAATCTATTGCTTTTTGAGGAGAAGAATTATTTAATGATATAATTGAAGCGTTAATAAAACCGCTCGGGTCATCAGAAAATTCTTTCAACAATATTTCATTATAAAACTCAGCATCACTAAAATTTTCGTTTTCCAAATAGATTGACACTAATCTCTGTATAACTTCAATATTAGTGTCATCTATATCGTACGCTTTAAGAAGATATTTTGTTGCTTCCTCATTATTATTCTGTTCCTGTTTTATAGCACTTTTTTCCATCAATAATTTCGAGGATAAACCTTGAATCCGTTCTATCTCTAATATTGCAGACAAAGTCTTTTCATAATTTTTATTATATGCAGTGATTTGTTTGTAGGTATTCCAATAACTCACGTTGTTTCGATCAATCATTGCTAAACTTAAACAAGTAGATTCTGCTTTCTCAAATAGTTCGGCACCTAAACAAACCTGTAAAGCATTTTCCAGTGCCTTAAAATTCTGAGGGTTAATCTTATAAGCTTTTAAATAATAATCTGCAGATAGATTCCATCTTTCTTGCAACTTTGCTAAGTCACCTAGAACGGTTATATAATTATCATTAGATATATCCAATTCGCTTAATACTAGAAATTCTTTTTCAGCGTCATCATAGCGTCTATTAATCAAGTATAGATGACCTAACATTTCTCGGCTACTAAGTTCTTCTGGATCAAGATCAATTGAAATTCTTAAATGATCTTCTGCATGTTTTGATCTACCTAAACGGCGATATGCATCAGCAATAGAAATATGAATTGTCGATGCATTAGGATCAATATCTAATGCATCTTGAAATTCTAGTACTGCTAAAGCATAGTTACCTTGGTTTAATAAAAACTCTCCCTGCATAAAATGATGTATGGCTAATTCCTTTTGATCAGGACTCTTGTCATTAGCGATTAAGATCGTACCAGCCATTATAAAAATAACAAAGGTATTATAGCGTATGAAACTGTGTATACTCATTATTAATTAACCATGGCATGATATACTGTTACACCATTACCTCCATTATCTTTAGTTTTATATAAGCCCTCATCTGCATATTGTATTAGGTCTTTTAATTGATCCGAATCATTTGGGTATTCTGACAGACCAGAACTAATAGTCATATTTACTTCTTTAGCCTCCATGATAAAATTATGATCTGCGATATTATCAACAATTCTTTGTGCAACCGTCATTGCAGCTTCTGTAGTAGTATTAACTAAAACTACGGCAAATTCTTCTCCTCCATATCTAGCAACAAGATCTATACTACGAACATTATCTTTGATAATCTTCGCTGCCGTATTTATTACATAGTCACCATAGGGATGACCGAGTGTATCATTAATCCGTTTAAACTTATCTAAATCATACATTAAAAACACAAGATGATGTTGGAATCGCCTAGCTCTTTCAATCTCTTCCCTAGCTCTATCCATAAATGTCTTGTGATTTAATAAACCAGTTAACCCATCTTTTATTGCATTTTCATACATATTCTGGTACTCAGTATGCCAGAACATACTAGCTTGCATCGCACGAACAATCAATAAAAGTAGCTTTTCATCATTTTCATTAAAAACCTGATCACTAAAACTTTCTATCATTATTGCACCCCATAATTTTTCATCTATAAGTATTGGGACACCAATAAAATTATTTTTTGAATCAGTAAATTTCTCTGACGAGGAAAATCGAAATAGATTGAACTTACTGTTTGAACTATTAATTAAAGTATTTTTTGTATATGGTAGTCCATTGATAGTCCCATTTATATTGAACTCATTTTGTTCAGGAAGATCTTTCTTTACACCATCGATTAGTTTGATATTCGCTCTCTTTTCTGATTCATCAATCTTTGATATTGTAAGGCAATCATAATTATAAAAGTAGTTTATTAAATTTCTGAATTTGTTCAAGATTTCAGTCTCAGAATGCCCGAGGTTTATCTGTGTTAATAAATCAAATATTTGCGATTGATCTTTCCCCCTCTCTATAGTTTTATCTAAAATATCTAAATCTTTAATGGATAAAGATATAATATCAGATAGATGTTTTATTAACAATTGGTCCTTAGCATTTATATCGCTAAAATGTTTAGACCGAACTATAATAAATCCTGCTGTATTTTCATTAAATAATAGTGGTTGTATAATAACGCACTCACTTCCTCTCCAAGATCCATTATCAAATAAATTGTTCCACTCTTCAGGGTTATCTTTTTGATATAATATATTTATATCATTTGAACTAAGAATTTTAGTCACAATAGAACTTTCTATTGATAATCGACTTACAAATTGCTTAGATGTTGAATCTTTTAATATGTAACCTTTCGAATCTGGGTCAATAAAATAGATTGCTGGTTCAAAATCGATATTTATATCTTTAATTGTAGTGAAAGTCAAATCGATTAAATCTGAAAACTGAGCCTTAGCACTATTATCAATATCAATAAGCTTATATGTAACATCATTATTTTCATGATTTTGAATAGACTCTAATCCTAAAAATTGGAAATAGAAATAAATTAGCCAACTGAGCCCCACAGCGCCCGTCAATCTTATTATTAGGTTTACTGTATTGTTACCATCCGGGAGAAAAATAAGAAGACATATATTTAGACAGAACCCAAGAAAAATAAACGTTGATATAGATAATTTATTCATTAATTCCACAGAGGATGAAAACCTCTGAAACTTACCAAGTTTATTTGGGTAATTAAAGTAGGTTTAAGATAATATTAATAGTTTACAAACTTGATTTTATTTGAATTATTCGGCTTTTCTTTTTCTGTTTTATCCTGCAGAGAATCAATATTTGAATCAACTATTAATTTTTTCTCTAAATCAACATTTTTTGAATATGAAGGAGTATTCTTTTCTAACTCTGCTGTATATTGATTAGTCTTAATTTCAAAACTAGAATCTTGTGACACATTTATTAGCTGAGAGGCCACAACAAAAAAGGCTACGCATAAACAGGATAATATTGAGGCATAAAAAGGAGTAAAGCCTAATATTGTATTATTTGGCCCACCGACTATACCCTCGTTTTCCACTCTTGATAATAATTTTTCATTAAAGTTATCTGCAGCTTTTACCTTCTGTAAATTATTCATCTCAGAAATTGTGGTTTTGATATTTCTCACCAGAGACTCTGCGTCTGGGTCATCTTTCATATATTCTTCAAATTCTGTTCTTTTTTTAAACGGTATCGAACCATCTAAATAATCAGATATTAAATTTTCAAATTCATAACGATTCATCGATATTATTTCTCCTATGTTCTTAAATGTTTTAGTTCTACTTGTAGCTGTAGCCTTGCTCTGTTAATACGTGATTTGACGGTTCCTAATGGTACTTCAATAATAGAACTAATCTCTTCATATGAAAGTTCCTGGATATCACGCAAAAGGATAACAGTTTTGAATTTTTCTGGTAGCTCATCAATAGCTTTTCTTATAATTTTATTAGTTATATCAGATTGAATTTCTTGATCAGTGTCTGGCTGGTCAGCAGGAATATCATAAGGCTTATCATCTCTACTAATCTGACTCAGGAGTGTGATTTTTCTTTGTTTCTTTTTTCTGAACTCTGTATTCGCCAAGTTTTTTGCTATTGTGTATAACCAGGTCGAAAACTTTGCGATCTCCCTATAGTAATGTTTTTTCTGATATAGCTTTACCATTGTATCTTGAACTATATCTTCTGAGATTTCAAAATCGCCAATATAATTATAAATAAAATTCAAGAGCCTATCTCTGTAACGGTTTACTAACTCTATGTAAGCATTTTCATCCCCTTTCTGGAAACGAGCCATAAGCTGCTCATCTGAGTAAACATAATTATTACCAGCTTTATCCAATGGCATTATAGATGAAATTGATGAGGTCTGATTCATCATCACTGTTTGAAGTTTTTTGTCTTGTTTCAATTTTTTTTAATTCTCTTATCGATTTTTTAATCTCTTGTTTGTTATATCTTGTCGCAAATGTTGATATGTTTTTCTTTATTGAATTCGATAATGGTATATAACTCTTCGGATTAACAAAAGTTCCATTATTCATTTTAGCATAAAGGATTTCTTGAAGGAATGCCGTCAGAGGATAGACTAAAGATATCATAGTATCAGAGTCACCAATTATTTCTTTAGAAAGTGCAATAGACCTCTCTAGGTCACGATTACCGAGAGAAGACATTAGCTCCCACCGTTGCCTACTTCTAACCCATGAAGATGGGGAGCTCATATCACTAGCTTTAATTATTGAATTATTATTCATTAAACAAAGTTTGTCAATTTCATTTTTTATATTATATACAGAGTCTCCATAATTCTCAACTAATTCTTCAATTATAGATGGTTCAGCTTTCTTATTATTTTCTTTGAAAAAGAATCTTGCCCATTTAGCAAGATCCCTCGCAAAAGGTGTAGAAACGTTTATTGGATCAACATTTTTCACTACAGATTTAGAGAAAGAACTATTATCCATAAAATTATCATTAATTAATACTAAAAAGTGATTCGGAATTGGATTAGAGCAATATTCTAATAGGTCTTTAACGGCTTTGCCTTTCAATTGTTGTGGATCTCTAAGGATGAATAATTTTTGTGTATTGAATAAGTCAGAAAATAATATTTGTTCTATAATTTCTTTGCCAGACATTTCATTAGGAGTAAGCAAACTCTTAACTATATTATTTTCAGCGAAAATTGAATTGCATAGTTTTTCAATAAAGAAATTATGTAAAAATTGATCGTTACCTTTTAAATAATATACTGGTAATGCACCATTACTTTGAATCGTCCTTATAGCATTTTTTATTTCAATCATTTTTTATTTTATAAGAATATTATAAGAGGTTTTAATAGAACTATACTTTTTCTAGATAAAGATAGAGACTAATCCTGTACATATACAATAAATACCAAAAAAATAAAATTTTCCTAGCTCTAATAATTTTAGAAGAGCCCTGAGAGCTAAAATTCCAACTAAAAATGAACTAAAAAAAGCTGCTAAAATTATACTCAATGAAAAAGTATTGTCATTTTGCAGGCCTAGGATACCTAATAACCCTGCTCCAAATATTATAGGGATCGATAGTAAAAACGAAAATTTTGCTGATTCTTTTGGTGAAAAACCTAAAAATAAGGATGCGGTTATTGTCATTCCAGATCTAGAAATTCCTGGGATTATTGCCACTGCTTGGGCTAAACCTATCATTGCTGATGAAAATAAAGAATGCTTTCTATCATTATTATTAAATCTTGATGAAAAAATTAAAACTAACCCTGTTACACAAAGAGCATAGCCTACACTATTCACACTTTCAAATAAATTGTTAATCTTATGCCTAAATACAAAACCAATAATCATTGCCGGTAGAGTCGCAATGCTGATAAATATTAATAATTTTTGTGTAGGTTTTTCATCTAGTGTTAACACTATTTTTCTAATATCATAGAAAAATACAAGTATAACACTACCTAGAGTACCAATGTGAAATAGAATTTCTAGTGTATTTCCTGGAGATTTAATGCCTAGAAGGTATTGACCTAATACTAAATGACCTGAGCTACTAACAGGTAAAAACTCGGTTAACCCCTGTAAGATACCGAGTAAAACTACATCAATAATTTCCATAAACTAATTAGACCACCCAGCAAGTGCATACATCCGCCCGGCATTGGTTCCATTGCGACGATATGAGTGATATAAAGTATCTAAACAATACGTACATTTATTAATAACATTAATTTTTTCTCTCTCTAGACCGGAACACACTAGTTGATCAATCGCCCATCCTTGAAGGTCTACCTTGTATTTATCATTACTACTAGGATTATAATGATTAGAATCAAAATGTTCCAATACATCATTCTTAATCTCAAAACAACAAGATTGGATAGACGGCCCAATCAGCACATAGTAGTCAGATACATTTTCTTTATAAAGATAAATCTTATTTACAAATTCATTTAATATGCCTAAAGAAAGCCCACGCCACCCCGCATGTACAAGCCCAATTGTTTTTGAATTGTTATTAACAAAAAATATAGGTAAACAATCTGCTACCTTTATCGAGCATACAAGATTTCCACCTCTATTTATAATACCATCAGCAGCAGCATAAATGCCTGGAGAGTTAGCTTTAATTACATTTGAAGAGTGTATCTGGTGAATAATAATAAGACTGTCTGGGTCTAATCCGGCTAATTTAGAGAAACCTATTAAATCATTCGGCTCCTTAACATTAGATTTTTTATTTGAAAAAACTAGTCTAATATTTTCAAAAGGAAATTGTTGACTATAATCGTCCCAATATTCTTTCTTTAATTTATTGATGATTAATTTTCTACTAACTCAGTTCCATTAAAGTAACCGATAGTCTCCAGCCTATTTCTTTTATATTCTAGTACGCGAACAATTTTATTTTCATTATTGCTAGGTCCACCTAGTTCTATCAATGAAGAAGCGCCCATATATAGGTCTCCTTTTTTTAGAAAGCTTTTAAATTTTCGTCTTGAGGTTGAACTTAGTTTTATTAAGGAATTAACAAAATAACTATGGTCATATCCCATTGCATAAATCCTGTCTAGTTCTGAAGATTCTGTCATTCCAAATTTAGGATATTCAGAGCTTAATACGGTAAGTCCTTGCAAATGTGGTCCTATGATATCTTGAGACAAGATATCAATATCCATCCACGATTCATTCCCGATAATTTTGGTTTCTAGATTATACATTGGAAGCTGGGTCCCAATAAAAGAAAGGTCTCCTCTATTAATTGGAATGTATATTGCTTCAATAGTATTTAAATTAATTTTTGATGAATCTTTTCTTGTCATTTTATTACTATTATGGTTTTCCTCGGCAATATCAATAAAATCTGCGACATCCACGTCAAATAATGCATCTAGACTATCAATCTCCATATCAAGGTAACCAACATTTGGGTCTTCATCTGGAATTAATGACCAGGCCACTTTTCTAACAGATGAAAATTGTCTACTAATATTCTCAGGTTTACCATAATACCATTCTATTGAAACCGGATCAACGCCAAGTTGATTTAATTCTTTAATAAAATTATCAGCGTAGTTTTTATTTATATCATCAGCAGGTGACATTACCGCTATATTTTTATATCCTAAAATATTTACTGCATATCGAGCAGATAGTCTTGCCTGTGCTTCACTACTTGTTGATAACAAATATATATTTTCTGATAACATTGGAAGTTCACTATAATTACTTTTAGATAATAGAATCGGTAATGAGCCAGAAAAGCTAGTAGCTGCTATATTAGAAACCTCTGATAAATATCCTAAGATTGAGGTTATTGATCTATCTTGATTAATTTTTTTAAGGATTTTTAAGGTTCTTAAATCATTACTCTTATTATCATAGATCTTAAAATGTGTTAATAAATCATATTGATAATCAGTTACCATTGCAGATAACCCCATTAAAAATGTTTGGCCTTTAATTTTATCATGCCCTGATAATGGTAATATCACTGCTACTGTACCATGGCTATTATTTTCAGAACCAATAAAACGGTTTAATCCGTTGAATAAATTTTTATACTGATCAGGAAGAATGTCTGGCTCTATTACGCTTAGAGATAGTTCCATATCATTCGTATTTCCATCTAAAAGAGATCTATAAGACCTAGCCAGGTTAAGTATAGATCTGTTTATTCTATTTTCACTTGAAAATAATAATTTTTCGATTTTACTAGAGTTGATACCAATCATAATACTGGACAGAATCCTGTAATCAATATTATGTTGCAATATCGAATCCTGCGCTTCAAGCCTTACGGGTAATAACTGTTCAACCACATTAGAGTATTTTTCTTGCCTTATCAAAACATCACTTATTAAAACTCTTACATTTATTTCGTATTCGCTTTTAGGATATTTATTTAAATAGGATTTACAGGTTCTTTGACATTCTATAATTTTATTTTGAAAATATTGTGATTTAGCCAACATTAAATGCGAAACAGGATCAGAGTAATTTTTTCTATCAATAAGAATTTTCTTAAACTCTGATTCAGCTAGCTTATATCTTTGAGAATTATAATACCCTATGGCTATATCAAAATGCTCATCATATGTAACCATACTATCTAGTGAATCACTAACCAGATTTCCGGATATAAATAAAATAATTAATATAAAATCTCTTACCATAAATAACTCTTGAACAAATCGATAAAAATTACAATTTTACTAGTTTACCATATTCAAATAATAAATATTTCTTTTCACCAATAGTATTTCCATAAATCCATTGTGCGCTAACACTGTGTCTGCTAGATGTATTATTGATAACATCTGGATTACCAATAGAAACCCTAACTTGGTCCTCGTTCATTCCATTTTCTATTTTTCCAGAAATAATTTTCTTTATTATATCTTTACCCCATATTTTAGGTAGAGGATTATTTACAAAATAGTTATTCTGTCGCCCTTCAGTCTTTTTGTTACCATTATATCTTATTAAAACACTATTCTCATCATCTGACTTAATTTCAAGCCAAACTGGCCAATCTCTACCTCCATTTTGATATACTTTAGTATCAATGATTTTTACCTTTTTAAACCTATTAAATCTTAAATCAGTATTATTAATAAAAACAGTATCGGTAGAAACAGTATTTAGCCAAATAAATTCACCAATCATTTTCTTAGCATCATCTAGAACTGTTAATCTACATAAATGGCTCGGCATAGCTTTATCATTAACCTGCCAATGATTCTTTTTCCATTTATATTTTTTCCCATTGTCTAATTGAACGACCAGATATTCTATGTGATCTTTATAATAATTTCCTAGTATCACGCCTTTATTCTTTTTTAGTTTAAAATACGGAATACTTTTATCCTTATTGAGCTTTGACCATCCCCTGTTAAGATACTTTTGTTTTAATATTTCACTGCTTACATCAGAAAAAAAAACATTTTCCCCTGTCCATTGATTTTTTATTATTAAATCAGCAAACTTATTTTGGTTAATTAGGCTACAAGAAAAAAATGATATAACAAATAAAGGAAATAAGATAATTAGCTGAATTTTTTTTATTATTTCCAAAATATACTATTTTAAAAAAGGTTTAGACCAATTTTTAAGTTTTCCATTTTTATCAAACCTTAATGTAAAATTTTTAAACCCCCATATCTCATCTCCATTTGAATATTTCCCTATCCTGTCCGGATCTCCAAGATCATTTTTTATATTAATTTTGTTTACACCGCTCTTAAGGTTCAACCACTTAGATTCTAACGAATCATTGATAGAATTTCTCTTTAATTCTTTTACTTGTTTTTCAAGATATATTACTCTTTTCTCCAGCTCACTTATATTTGTATCACTAGCAAGTATATTATAATTACAAAAAAATATTAAAAAAAATAGGATCAATGTTTTCTTAATCATGATCTGCTCCAATATAGTTTTAAACAAAGTAAAGGCCTACCTATTGAATTTATTTATCATTTAAATAGGGAATATTTTTTTTCTAAACGCAACAAATTTTCCATATCAAGAGAATATTGTTCTAATGAGTATTCAGAACTAATCATATGAATCAAGTATGTATGGTATATCCTGCCAAAGCCATTGATTATGTTAAACAGTAGAATTGAGCTATTATTTAGTTCATTAATAAAATAGATATCGTCGTCTAAAAGATCTATGTCTCTTATAGATATAAATAGTTTTTGTCTATTTATTTCCAGATTCTCTGCTAGAATTCTCAAAGAGTCTAAATAGTTTGTATATAGGGAATAATTATTAATGTTATTAATGTAGGGAGAGCGGAAGTTATTTTTAATTGATTGATATTTTTTTTTCGCATTAACTATCTCGTAATACATGTTATCTTTTATTTCATTTATATCAATATCTGCATGTAGTGGCTTGGCCCATATTATCAATAACGGTAAGTATAAATATGAGAATTTCATGGAATATGTTATGATTAATCTGATTTTTATGGATATGTAAACTCTGGTACTGGTGGATTGATAAAATATAGTCCTTCGAATTTTCCCTGTTCATTATATTCACCTTCTTGCATTGGGCTACCATCAACGTACCACCATGACCATGTTTTTACTGTAGCATCATCTTCATAGTAACCTTCAAGCTCTTTTTGACCATTATCATACCAATTTATCTGAGAACCATGTTTTTTGCCATTAACAAAATAAATGTCAGACCATTTGCCACCTTTCTTATGCCAACTAGACCATTTACCATCTCTTCCATTTGTTGGGATTTTTGTTATATTATTTTTATTTCCACTATCTCCATTAATAAATAAACCTTCCGCTTTGATATTTCCATTATTCCAATAATAAGTCCATTTACCATCCATTAAACCATCTTTATAATTTCCTTTATATTTCAAATTATTATTTTTATACCACATTTTGACTTTACCATGTTTTTTACCATCTAAGTATTTTACCACATCCTTTTTCTTGGTTGATTCATCATCCCACCAGCTTGTCACCTCGCCTTTCCAAATAGTACCATTATTTAATTTAGATAGTAGTTTTCCACTTGTAGACCATTTGGTAATAATCTCGTTTGTAATTTCATCATTACTATTATATATAAATTCTGTTGTCGATTCAATCTGCCCAAGGCCATGATAAGAATATTTTTTCTCTTCTCTTAAATCACCATTGGAATATTTTTGTTTAAGATACTTCCTACCGTCCCTATCCCATTTTATCGATGATCCATCAAGCTGATTGTTCGAATAGTTTTCAACTAATTTTTTATTCCCGTTGTCGTACCAGTATGTTACAGGGCCTTTTATCTTACCTTTAACATAAGTTATTTCAGATTCTTTATTACCATTATCATACCATTCTATCTTTTTACCAGTTTTAGGTTTACCATCAAAATAGAAAATTCTCGAACTATCGGTGTCATCAGGTGAATAATAAATCCAGTTACCTTCTTGATTACTATCATTATAATTTCCTGAGAAATATTTATTACCATTTTTATACCATTGAGTCCATTCACCTATTAACATGTCTTCATTATATTTACCCTGTAAAAATACTTGTCCATTTGCATACCACTGTGTCCACAAACCATCATACTTCCCATTGATATAATGACCTTCGATCATTTTTTGTCCATTTTCATACCATTGCTGATGAACTCCATTCGCTAGCCCGCTCGTATAATATTCTTGCTCTTTCTTCGATCCACTCTCGTGCCAGGTAAACAATAAACCATCTTTTTCCCCATCACTATAATTTTGCTCTCTATATTTCTCCCCATTTTCATACCATTCAGCAATCTTCCCATCCTTACTATCATTAATAAAATTACCTGCAGATTTTTTTCTACCATTATTATACCAGGTCTTAAACGACCCATTTTTCTTCCCCCCCTGGTAACTGTATTCGCTAGTTTTATTACCATCAACAGACCAATTTATTTCCTTACCATTCATTAATCCATTCCTATATATCGTTTGTATTTTTTTGTTTCCATTTTCATACCACTCTAACCAAACACCGGTTTTTAAATTATTTCTAAATATTCCCTTAGAATTAGGATTACCGGTTTCGTGCCAATATTTCCAGAGCCCGCTTTTAACTCCGTTTCTATATAAGCCTTCCTCTTTTATTTGATCATTCTGCCAATATATTGACACTTTTCCAGTGTAGGGGCTTTCTTCATTAGACTTAAATACTATTCCATCATGCTCAACTATTGATGGAACTATTTTCCCCGATTGTGTGAACGAGTAGTTGATTAACAGTATAAATAAAAAGAATATAGATTTAGTCATTATCAATTAATTTACGAAAATTTATGATATAATAAGTAAAAGCCTATTAATCATTATGATTTTTAATTTTTTCTGTTAAATCATTTAAGTCAGATAATTTTTCCCATTTATCGCCTTCAATCATACTCAGCATCATTCTTTTTATAAAAGTTTTATAATCATCCTCCTTGCCTTCGCACAGTTTATCTATAATTTTATTTATTTCTAATTCTCTTGAAGTCATTTTAGAATTTATAAAAATCAACCTATTAAAAACTAGATTCCTAAGATTTATTTGATTATAGATTTATTAAACAAGCATAACCTTTTCAAATACTAATCATTGTCCATAAAGATATGAAATAGAGAAAAATAATAGAGTAATTAAATTATTAAAGATCATCATCTTTCTCAAAATTAACATATACGATCACAATCAATAGCTTGTCTACTCATTTTCATATAGATTATAAAATTGTATATTGTAATAATCTATTTGAAACTATTTTATCATGAACCTGTTTATTAATATTACAACCTTACTAACTAAAAAAACCTTTTTCAATTATTTAATCTATATTAATAAGTAGTGTACAAAGTTTTTCAAGCAGTTTACAATTAGCACGATAAATGAAAAATACTTATAAACACATCTTTCAAAATGAATTCATATCTAATGTACTAAAACTATCAACAAGCACGATTTTTTCAGGGATAACTGTTGCAATAACTCTTCCGATTATTACAACAATTTTTTCAGCCTCTGATTTAGGTAAGTATCAACTTTTGATTTCAATTATTACATTATTTGGAGTTGTTGCTAGTCTTAAATATGAGATGGCAATTGTTTTGCCGGAAGATGAAATCGTTGCTGAAAAAGTTTTTAAACTTTGCTTTCTCGTTTTACTAATATTTTGTCTTTTTTTAGGAATCATTCTTTTTTTTGCAGAGAATAGTTTATTAAAAATAATAAATGCAGAAAGTATAGCAGAAATTTCTTGGCTAATCCCTTTTGGAGTCTTCTTTTTTGGTTTATTTGAAATTATTAAATACGGTCTGCTTCGAAAAAAAATGTTTAGCGAGTTTTCACTTGCGAGATTATATCAGGTTCTGTCTTCTCAATCACTAATGATTATATTTGGCTGGATAAAGCCCACTATTTTATCCTTATTCTCTGCTTTTGTAACGGGTCTCGTATTTGCATCTGCATTATATATTAAAAAATCAATAATCATAATAAAAACAAAACTAACCATTTCAATAATTAAGATTGCTGTGAGGTTTAAGAAATTCCCATTATTTAACTCTCCCATGGTTTTTGCAAATACTCTCTCAAATGAACTTCCAGTATTTTTCTTAGCAAAATATTATTCTACAGAAATATTAGGATATTATATGCTAGCAAATCGCTTATTGATTATTCCTATGACTCTAATCGGCACAGCTATAAATAAGGTATATTTCCAAAAAGCATCTGAGACTTTTAATGAAAACAAGATAAAAGTTTTGCCTTTATATATTAAAACCACTGAACGACTTATAGTACTAGGCTTATTACCATTTATTGGAATAATCGTTTTATCTCCATCCATTATCGAAATCATTTTTGGAAAAGAATGGACAGACTCAGGCTTGATCATGCAGATAATGGCTATTGGTATTTTTTTCAAGTTTACTACATCGCCTGTTGGAACAACTTTTACAGTTATAAATAAGCAAGAAATTGCATTCTATCTAACATTATTTTCATTATTCCTTCGTTTTGGTGTTATGTTTTATTTTCATGAATCGCTGACATCTTTACTTTGGGCTATAACGTTATCAACAACAATTTATTATGTGATATATCACTTTTTTATATATAGACTATTATCAAAAATATCAAAGGATAATACCTGAAATGAAAACCACAAGGAAATATTCAAGTAATTGGATTCATAAATTAGAAACCAGAGAACATTGGTTGTCATATTGGCATCAGATAAAACTGATGGAAGGTCACATTGAGCAAAAAGACTCTTTGGTTGAAATTGGTATTGGCTCTGGTTTTACTTCAAATTATTTACGTTCCAAGAAAGTTGATGTTCTGACTGTTGATATAGATAAGGAAAAATCTCCTGACATCGTATCAGATGCTACTAACTTTAAACCAGATAAAAATTATGACCATTTTTGCGCTTTCGAAGTTTTTGAGCATATGGATTTTGATGAAATGGGAAGTATTATTGACAATATAAAAGAAAACATAAATAAAAATATTTTTATAAGCGTTCCCATTTTTAAAAAAACCCCGATTAGTCTAGAACTAAAGATAAAATCTTTTTGGAAATCCATTACTATTGCAACGCCAAAAACAAAAATAATAGATCCACATCATCATTGGGAGTTGAATTATAAAGATTATTCTGAAAAAAGATTGCTTAATGTATTTGAACAAAGAGATTTTCATTTAAAAAATAAAATGTCATATCTGAGATGGCGTTATTTCCATTTTAATAAAATTAGTTGACTTAGCGAGACTGGCTTGCAATTACTACAGAGATCCTTTTCAACTAAAGTAAAAAATAAATTATTGACCCCTTTAAATTTTTTTCTAAATCCCCTAGAAAATCTATGGCTTAATGTAAATGATTTGGATTATCTAAATTCTTCATCACCAGTTTTTATCATTGGCCCTCCGCGTTCTGGAACTACGGTCATTTATCAGCTATTATGTAAGTATTTTAAATTTGGCTATACCAATAATTTCGTTGCTGACTGGTATAACATACCTATAATAGCCACGAGGTTATATAATATATTTTCAAGTCAAAATAGTCCTATTGAATTAACTTCCAATTTTGGTAAATCATCCAACCTATATGGACCAAACGAATTTGGAAAATTTTGGTATCGATGGTTTTCTAATACTCATGAATTAATAGATAACCACTTATTAACTGAAAATAAACTCAGACTAGAAATTGCTGGACTAACAAAAATCCACCAAAAACCTATGCTATTTAAGAATGTAGTAAACTCCATGAGAATAAATGCTTTGAGTCAAATATTTGATAATTCAATTTTTATAGTTTCAAACCGAGATAAACTAGATATCGCTCAGTCCATTCTTAATGCAAGAATAGCATTATATAATAATAAAAATCATTCATGGTCTGTTATTGCATCAGCTTTGCAAACTGATCCAGATATACCATATTACAAACAAATTGTTAGTCAGATAAAAGGGGTAACTTCAAATATTAATTTGGCTAGAAAGAATATTGGGGGAAATAAATTTATTTTTGTTGATTATAAAGAACTTTGCAATGATACTACTCAGGTTTTAAAATCTATTCATAGTCAATTAAATACAAAAGGCATACGAGTTGAGACAAATAATAATTACCCTCATAAATTAAATTATTCAACAGGTAAAAAAGTGTCAGATGCTGATTACAATCTTTTAAAAGACGAACTGGAAAAAAATGAATAAAATTGAAAAATTAAATAATTTTATATCCGATTCTCCGCAGGGAACAATTTTTACAACGCCTGAATGGCTTGAAGCAGTGGCTCCTGGGAAATGGGAGTATCTAACTGTAGAATCAGGAGACTCTATAAAAATTTGTATGCCTATAATATTATCAAAAAATTTTGGGATTACACAATGTAATATGCCCCCCTTTACCCAATCTTTAGGAATATTATTCCCTTCAGGAGAAGGTAAATACGCTGAAATTCTTACTAGAAATACAAATACAACATTAGAACTAATTTCAAAAATACCTAGTCATTCATATTTTAGACAAAGATTACACCCATCATTGAGCAATTGGCTACCATTTTATTGGAGTGGCTATAGTCAATCAACAAGATACACGTACATAATAGAAGATTTACAAGATATTGATAAGGTTTGGAAAGAATTTAGATCTAACATCCGCCAAGAGATTAGAAAGGCTACTAAATCAATAGTAATCAAACAAAAGGAAGACTTTGATGCGTTAAAATATTGTATCAAAAGCACTTATGATAGACAAGAGAAAACAGGATTTGATTTTCGTACATTGGAGCGGATTTTCATTACATGTAACGAATTAAATTGCGGTAAAATATTTTTGGCTAAGAATAAAGAGGATGATATTTGTGGCGCTATTTATTTAGTATGGGATGAAAAAAGTGCCTACTATATTGCTGGAGGCAGTCCTAAAGAAGTTAGAACCTCCGGAGCAATGCCTTTATTACTTTGGGAAGCTATAAAATTTTCATCAAGTGTAACACAACAATTTAATTTTGAAGGGTCTATGATACAGTCCATAGAAAGATTTTTTAGAGGTTTCGGTGGCAGGCAAGTACCCTATTTAGAGATTAAGAACACAGATTCAATTTTTATTAGTCTGTATGAAAATTTATTTAATAAATAGAATATCCAGAATTTTTTCATTCCGTTGAATTAGTTTTTTTTGAATAAAATGTTCTGCCAATCCTATATGCTACCATTTTAGATAATTTTTTTCTACCAATTCATTTGGACTCACACATTGAATCTTAGATTCATAAATAAAAGTAATAATCTTTTTATACTCTTTTATGAAGGAATTGTATTTATAATCAGTAAAATAGTTATTGTGCCAGAGCAGAGAAAAATCACAATTTTTTTCATTTTTTTCAAACATGTCAATAATTGTGTCTCCTATTTGATTCGTTGGAGTCTTCATGTATTTGTGAAAAGTTCGATCCATAAAATGTAATGGAGACTCAATAAAATCATAAGGTTTGTTCTCACTAATATCAAAAGGCTGAAAAGATTTTCCATAAGAATTTCTAAAACCACATTGTTCAGAAAAACCGAGACTCGCATCAAAGTTTAATGATGAATTTGAGATTTTTTTCCAATCTTTATGAGGAAGAAATTTCAAATAATGATATCTATTACATTTAGTATTTAGGTTTCCTTTTATTAGTTCTTCATCTATGCTCATCTCATAAGATGATTTGTGCAATCCATTTACATTATTTGATTTTTCAATATTATCAATTAAGTCCCGTACTTCGTTTAATTTATAATCAGCATTATTAATACCATTTTTGCTTATCCCATGATTTACCAGCCAAAAAAAGGTAGACTTTATATCATGAGTATTATTTATTTTTATTATTCTATCAATGTTTCGCCAATGTGGATTTTTAGTTATCTCAAAAATGATAAGGTTTAATATGGCTCCAATTTTCATCCTTTTAAGAGCCCAGAAACCATCTTCTAATAAGGAACCATAAATATTATCTATATCATGGGAAACAAAAAAAACACTATCATTTTTTCTACCACTAATAGAATGCTTTGCACAGAATTCATCTATCAATTTCTCAACTAAGTTCTCGTTTATAATATTGAACCTAGATTGATATGATGCAGAATATTTATACCTGCCTAATTCATCTAAATCTTCATCATTTGGTTGGATTTCTTGCAAGGAATTAATCAAATAAAAAATGGTAGCTATTAAATCCTCATTATTATTTTTGCAGGTTATTTTTGGAGAGGAAGAAAATAATTTTTCGTGGTTCAATGCACTTAGATTATTACTTAGACTATTATAAAAATCGAGCGCTATTACTTCAGAATTATCGTTTTTATCATCCCAAATTATTTTAGCATTTTCAACACTGTCTATAAGTGTGAATTTTATATTACGATTTTTCTCTATTATTTTAATTACATAAATAATAGGATAGTAATATGAAGTATTTTTTCTAACGTATACATTCATATTCGAATCTACAAAAAATAAATCTATAAAAAACAAAACCCCACAAAAGTGAGGCCTATTAATAATTAGAGATTTATTCCCACTCAATCGTACCAGGTGGTTTTGAGGTTATATCATATACAACTCTATTAACACCTTTTACATTGTTTACAATCTTATTTGAAATCTTTGATAATACCTTCGTTGGCATTCTATACCAGTCAGCTGTCATACCATCTAGACTAGTCACAGCACGAAGACTAATAAGATCTTCATATGTCCTTTGATCTCCCATTACACCAACTGTCTTTACTGGGATTAATACCGCAAATGCCTGCCAAATATTATGATATTCTCCTTCATCCTTAAGTATATTTATATAAATCTCATCCGCATCCTGAAGTATTGAAACACGTTCTTTGGTAACCTCTCCAATAATCCTGACACCTAAGCCAGGGCCCGGAAAAGGGTGCCTTTGTATTAATTTATCTGGAATATTTAATTCACGTCCTACTTCTCTGACCTCATCTTTAAACAAATCTTTTAATGGCTCTATCAATATAAAATTCAATTCATCAGGTAATCCACCCACATTATGATGGCTTTTAATAATATGAGCTGATTTACCGGTACTCACTCCGCTTTCGATAATATCTGGATATAATGTTCCTTGACCCAAAAATTTATAATGTCCGCTCTCAGTGGCTATCCGATCAAATGATTGAATGAATTGGTCACCAATAATTTTTCTTTTTTTCTCAGGATCTTTTATTCCTTTAAGCCTTGAAAAAAATATCTCTGACTCATCATAAAGATGGATATTTATTCCAAGTCCTTCTTTTAATAACTTTACACAATCTTTTGCCTCATTTTTTCTTAATAAACCATGATCAATTAAAACAGCAAAACATTTTTCACCTACTGCTTTATTTATTAAGTAAGCGACTACCGTAGAATCAACACCCCCGCTAACACCAACTAATATATTATCATCACCGATAGTTTGATTTAATAAACCTTTCTGTTCATCAATGAAATTCCCAGCGGTCCAATTTCTTTCACAGCCTGCGATATCAAAAAGGAAATTTTTTAATAGAATATTACCTTCCTCTGTGTGTGAGACCTCAGGATGGAATTGTGTCGCAATTCTTGTATGATCCCTGTTGGCCATTGCCGCAACAATATTGTTTGAGCTATGAGCAATAATTTCCCAATCCTCTGGAATTAATGTAACCTGGTCCATGTGGCTCATCCATACCTTCGATGAGCTAGACATATTTTTTGTGATCCCTTTATCTGTACTTACTTTTATTGTTGCAAACCCGTACTCTCCCTCATCAGTTGATTCTACGATTCCACCATTATTGTGAACAAGAAGATGAAGTCCATAACAGATTCCTAAAATTGGCACATCAATATTTAATATATCTTCATCGAAAATAGGAGTTTCATCCGTAAATACACTGGCTGGTCCTCCTGATAGAATAATTGCCTTAGGTTTTTTTGATGCAATAGTTTTTAATGATGTGTCTGGAGATAATATCTCAGAGAAAACATTATTCTCTCTCACTCTCCTAGCAATTAATTGAGTATATTGAGAGCCAAAGTCTAAGATTAAGACACTTCCTTTTTTTAAATTTGTCATTTTTTAATTACTCTTTTTAATTCATCTATATAATCCATATTAGTCATTTCAAAGTTTATAGGTGTAATACTCGCATAGCCATTGGCTACAGAAAAACCATCATACTCCAGTCTTTTATCATTATCAACCATTTCTCCGGTCATCCAATAATATTTACGGTCTCTGGGGTCAATGCGCTCATCAAAATTATCATTAAAATATTGATTTCCTTGAATCGTAATTTTATAACCTTTTAAATCTTCCAATTCACAAGCAGGCACATTTACATTTAATAATGTCCCATTAGGCAGCGTATTATTCAATAATAATTTTATTACTTTACAAACTACAACCTTTGACGTTTCAAAACTGATTGGACTATATGAGTCAATACTTATTGCTACAGAGGGAATTCCTGCTGCTGCACCTTCTACTGCTGCAGCAACAGTACCTGAGTAAATAATATTATTACCTAAATTAGATCCAATATTTATCCCGGATAAGATTAAGTCTGGTTTTGATGTCAATATTGATTTAATTCCAATTTTGACGCAATCAGCAGGTGTGCCCGAAACAGCAAAGCCTTTGCAACCATTTTCTCGCTGTATCTCTCTTACATAAATAGGGTTAGAAATCGTAATACCGTGCCCAACCGCACTCTTTTGCGTATTAGGTGCAACTACTGTTACATCACCAAATTCTTTTGCGATATCCCATAGCGCATATATACCCGATGAATAAATCCCATCATCATTCGTAACTAATATTTTCAACTTAATATATCTATTATCTGATAGAGTCTATCTTTCATTTCTTTTCTGGCAACAATTTGATCGATAAATCCTTTTTCAAGCAAGAACTCCGAACGTTGAAAACCTTCAGGCAAATCTTGGCCAATAGTTTGCTTAATCACTCTTGGCCCAGCAAAACCAATTAATGCACCGGGTTCAGCCAAGATTATATCTCCGAGCATACCATAACTTGCAGTAACACCACCGGTTGTTGGGTCAGTCAATACTGCAATATAAAGACCTCCATCATTTGAGAATTTTGCTAACTGAGAGCTTGTTTTAGCCAACTGCATTAGAGAGATTGCGCCCTCTTGCATCCTAGCGCCACCGGATTTACAGATTATAACCAAAGGTATTTTTTCATCTCTAGCCTGAACAATTGACCTAGACACAGATTCTCCAACTACAGAGCCCATACTTCCACCAATAAAATCAAAGTTCATAATGCCCATAATAAGTGGTTGGCCTTTAATCTTACCAGAATAAATTTCTATTGATTCAGTATTTCCTGAATTCTTGTACGCATCTTTCAATTGTTTAGCATAATCCCTACTAGCAGAAAATTCAAGAAAATTCCTAGACTTTAATGTAGTAAAAAGACGTTCTGACGTACCATCGTCAATTATTAAGTCTATATATTTTCTAAAATTCATACGAAAATGGTAATTACAATGACGACAAACTGATAGGCTTTTATCGAGTTCAGGTTTAAATAAGATTTCACCACACGATGGACACTTTTCCCATAGTCCATCTGGTATAGACTTTTTATTCTTTTCTTTAATTTTTTTATCTTTACGTTTAAACCAGTCCATATCTTCTGAGTTTATTTTGTATATTTCATTAAAAGTGCATCACAGCCATCATTATAATAATTTTTCCTCATACCAATATTTTTAAAATTAAGATCGGCATAAATTTTTCGTGCTATAATATTAGTCTTATTAACTTCTAAGAATACGCTGCAATTACCAGAGATAAGATCCAAAAAATGATTAATCAATTTTTTACCTATCCCCTTATTTTGAAACGGTCTATCAATAGCTACATTAAGCAGATTTATTTCATTATCACAACGCTGTTCTATCAAAAACCCAATTATTTTTTTCTGATTCTCAATTACCCATACTGTTTCAATTACACTGTCAATAAACAGCTTTTTTAACATCGCCACATTCCAATATGGTTTATTGTATACAGCTTTTTCAATATTTATAATTGATGTTAGATCGCATATTACACCTTTCCTAATATTCATTTTTTTTGCCTACCATAAAAGGTGAAACATAATTAGGGACTAAATCAAATGGTTTATCTATAACAAGTTTCTCAAAATTAATACCAGCAAGTAAGCCAACAGATGTTGAAGATAATTTTGAACTGATAAAGAAACTCCCTTTTTTCAATGAATCACAATTCAATTGAAAAGTTTTTTTTGAATAATCAATTTCTTCTAATAGTTCTTCCCATTCAGCTACCCTAATATCACCATCAGGATAGGGAATACGCTGATCCCATCGAATGTTTTGACAAAATACACGTTTTGCATGAGAATGAATTATTCCTATTAAAGGTAATTCTTCTTTCAAAGTAAAAGCTAGAGACATCATAGTAGATATTGGAATAATAGGAAGATCTTTTGAAAATGCTAGACCTTTCGCAAAGCTTAACCCAATACGTAAACCTGTAAATGAACCGGGACCGATACTAACCGCAATAGCATCCATATTATCCAAAATAAAATCCGTTTTTTTTTGAAGATTAAGATAAAATTCTGGCAAAATCTCTGCATGTTTTTTTGATATATCTTCCTCTAAACATCCAACGCATGAACCTTTTTCAATATATGACATTCCACATACATTAGACGATGTCTCAATTGCTAAAATATTTTTGTTATTATTCATCAGAGTCATTCATACCAGTAATACGTAACAACCTTTTAGCAGGATTATCTTTAAACCTAGTAAATTTAATTTCTACAATATCTTGAGGAAGTAATTCCTGTATAATACTTGCCCACTCGATCAATGTAATCCCCTCATCAGGCAATAATAAATTCTCACCACCTAGATTTAAAAATTCTTCAATGTTATTAAGCCTATAACAATCAACATGGTATAACTTTAAGTTAAATCCAATATATTCACTAACTAGTTTAAAAGTTGGTGAACCGACATGCTGGTCAATCCCTAAGCCTTTAGCAAAACCTTGAGAAAATGTCGTTTTCCCAGAGCCTAGATCACCATTTAATGCTATGACTTGACCTTGTCTTATCTGTTTAGATATTTTGCTAGCAAATTTTTTGGTCTCTTGTACTGAATTACAAATTATTTCCACTATTAGTATCCCTTCATAACTAATACTGGGACCAATAACTCTTCCATGGAAATGCCTCCATGTTGAAAAGAATTTTGTAGTTTATTTTTATACCTATTAGCATCATTAGGATATAAAAAATAAGCGTCATTTTTCGCTATTAAATAATTGAACTGTGGACCTAGAACAGGAAGTTTATACCTTTCTGGTTGATTTATCACAAATGCATTTTTATTGTTTGTATTTAGGTTCCTCCCGTATTTATAGCGAACCCCACTAGACGCATCCCGATCTGCTGACACCATAATGTCTTTATTAACTCTAATACTTCCATGATCACTGGTGATTACGACATGAAAATCACTCTGGCTCAAGGTCTTTATTACATCATTGAACCAAGAATTCTTAATCTATGATTTAACAGTAAGCCTGTACCCTGATTCATCCGGGACGATTTCTTTTAGTACATCCATTTTTGAGCTGTCGTGAGCTAGCATGTCTACAAAATTGACTACAAGAGCGAGCACATCTTTTTCAAGATAATCGTTTATTTTTTTTCTGAATTTTTTTCCTTCTTCAATGGCCCAGATTTTATGATAATGAACACGCTTATTAGAAACATCGTGTCTATCTAACTGATCTAATAAAAATTTGTGCTCATATTTATTTAATCCATCTGCATGATTCATAAATAGTTCTTTCTGGTTAGGATATTTTTCTATTAGTTCATCAGGATATAAACCTGAAAAAATTGCATTTCTAGAGTAAGGGGTTGCGGATGGAAGTAATGAGATATGATATGATAATTCAATATTAAATAAAGATTCTAGATAAGGAAGCACTGAAAGAAATTGATCACATCTCATGCAATCAATAACGATCATGCAAACTTTTTGATTATTATTAATTAAGGGTAACAAATAATTTTGAAATATACCTGGAGAGAGTAATGAGTCATTGGTTTTTTGAGTCAAGCCTTCGTAATTATTCTCAATAAAATTAGAAAAAGATTTATTACAACTTTGTATCTGCTCACCGAGTATATTACTTAGCCCACTATCACCATACTCATCAAACTTTAATTGCCATTGAACTAGCCTAATATATAAATCCCACCAATCATCCGTTGATATGATATTATCTAGGTCATCATTAATTTTTTGAAAATCCTTCAAATAGTCAGATGTTGTTCTGTCATCAATAATTTTATTTTTTTCAAGTATTTGTTTGCAAGCGATATAAATCTGGTTAGGACTAACCGGTTTAATTAAAAATTGATTCACCTGTTGGGAGATTGCCTCATCCATCAACCATTCATCCTCAGACTTTGTAATCATAATGACTGGAATCGATATACGTTGTATTTTTATTTTTTGAAGGGTCTCCATACCGTCAATGCCTGGCATAGTCTGATCTAGAAGTATTAAGTCATACCTATTGTTTTTATTTAATACATCTGCATCATTACCATTAGTAGCGGTACTAACCCGGTAACCTTTACTCTCCAAAAAAAGGATATGTGGTTTTAAATGATGTATCTCATCATCGACCCATAGGATGTGACCTTTTACCTGATAATTCATTATTTATATCCTAATACCGTTAATATACTATAAACCACTCGATACTAAATGATTGGAGAATATTATACTTATTTGGTAGTCATCCTCCAGACTCCATCCCAATCATCCGGAGGGGGATTCATTGAGAAATGATTGCATCTTTTTATAAAAACCTGAGACGGATTTGTATTCCTCCCACTAAAATCTTCCTCCAATAATTTTGATTTCTCAAAATACTCTAAAGCTTTTTCCCAGTCTTGATTAAAATAATAATCTAATCCTTTCTCAAAAGTTTCAATTAACTCTAGTGATGTTTTCTTTATTTGATCTTTTATATCAATAAGCTCATACGTTCTAACAGGAATGTTTTTGCCTTTAACACCTAAAAAGTCCAAAAACCTAAACACATAGTCATCATTTGTTGCTTTATATATATTTTCACCTACAATTATATAAACACCGTACTGTTTGGCAGCTGGTTCTAAACGCGCTGCTAGATTAACTGTGTCACCCATCATAGTATAGTTCATTCGCATCTGTGAGCCCATATTACCTGTAACCATTTCACCAGAGTTCAATCCAATTCTGTGCTGCATGCTATATACTACTTCAGGCCAATCATTTTCTACCTTCCATTTATTACGAAGATTATTTAACCCCTCTCGCATGCCTAGTGCAGTAGAACAAGCCTTTTTTTCTTGATCTTGAACAGGAGCAGGAGCACCATAAAAAGCAACAATTGCGTCACCAATATATTTATCTAAGGTGCCCTGATGTTTAAGTAAAATATCTGTCATCTCTGTTAAATATTCATTCATTAATCTAACCATTTTTTCTGGTTCTAATATTTCTGAGAAAGTAGAGAAATCTTGTATATCAGAGAAAAAAGCAGTGTGATAATCTTGAACACCTCCAAGCTTTGGTGCTTGTTTTTGTTCATACATTTCATCTATTAAGTCTGGAGATATATATGTTCCAAAAGTTTCTTTAAGGAATTTTTTATCTTTTTGTTCATGTAAGAACTGAAAAATAACATTACTTCCATAAGTTAAAAAGACTCCGGCTAAAGGAGCGATTATTGGCATTACATAAGTTTTACCAGGTTCAGGAAGGCTCACCAGAAGACTATCATAAAAATAATTATGAACTGAATGCGGAACTATATTCGCTATGGTTGTTTTTAACATCCACCAGATATCATTAGCAAATAACCCTAATGCTAAACCAACATATATTAATATTTCAAGAATGATGACAGTACCTGCTAATACAGGATGGATATCTAGCTTTCTAAAAATAAAGTATGCAATAATGCACAATAAAGAAATAATTAAGAAATGTGCAATTGGATAAAATCTACCATCACTTAAAAGTTTCGTGGTACGACCACCAAATACATTAAGATAGTTATTGTGTAACATAGTTTGAATTGCATTGGCATGTGTCTCCATTCCTGGGGTATCCTGAGTCTGACCTAAATAATTATAAAATGGAGTTGATTTTACATCATGCAGTACCTCAACAGATGCTCCGACAATTACAACCTTATTGTAAAAAGGTGATTTTTTTATATCGAACTCTGCTCCAATGTTCATCACCTGCATCATTTCATTTCGTTCTTTTGCATCTTCTATAGCTAATATCCAACTAGGTATCTCTCCAGGCATAAACTGACTCATCCAGTCTAGATCATTATCCCCAGATAATTCAAAATCCTTAGTATCAAGAATCTGATATAACGAAAATCTTGGAAAAGTATTCCATGGTGGATAGTCTGTATTAGCAAGTTTATTTCCAGAAGGAGGGCCATAGTAATTGACTAAAAAATTATTTGTTTTTCCATGTGCCGGTATAGAAATGGGGCCAAGTGTCCATAATAAATTATCTCTGTCCCAAATAAGCTCCGCGGTATCTGAAATACCATAATACTGTTGAGCACATCTGAGGCCTAGTGTGAAGTAAGGTTTTTTTCTTTCTGTATCATCATCAAAATAACCAGCAATACTGTATTCTCTTGAAAAATTATCTATGTCTTTAATATCATTAATGAGTCCAGTACTTGGCTCTGCTTCCATAATTAATTTTACTGGTTTAGCAATATATTGAGGTGGCATTGTCAATGGTTCACGAACCATCTTTGTATTCATCACAATACGAGTACCTTTTAATTGTGCATCCCTAATCGCATCTGACAAGATAACATCTCCATGTCCCGGGATAAACTGCCTGAGTTCCGATGGCCATTTATTACTGACCCCTCTCAAATACGTTGAACGAGCATCCGGTGAATCAAATTGTATATCAAAGCCAATAACCTTAGCACCTGATTTAGATAAATTATTTATCACCTTTGCCCATATGTCTCCCCTCGGATATGGCCAGATTATATTACCCTCTGATAGTATTCGCCATGTTTCATCATCAACGTCAACAAGAACAACATCATTCCCTAATTTGATAATAGTGGAATCAGAAGCTCTCCATCCGGTTATTGGGCCGCGCACATTATTAAACCTGTAGTCATATGTTTTTAGCTCTAAAAAATCAAAAAATCCCAGCCAATGCATTAAACAAGTAAGTATAATGGAGCCTAAAGTTAAACCCAAGTCTATTTGGTGAGAAATTATATATTGTTTAATACGTTCCATTAAAATCTATAATTGAGCGAAAAAACTATCCCTGAATTACTTGTCGACCATACCTCACCAATATTATCTACCTTTCCATCATTATCATTATCTATGCCATCATCCTTATTTGCCTTAATTCTATTTAATCTGATATTACTTTTTGCACTGAAAACCAGACTACTTATAATATGCCAGTCACAGCCCAATTTTCCGCCAACAATTTGAACAGAATTTTTGTCATTTCCGTTTGCCATATAGTCAATACCTGAGCTAATCCGTATACTATTATTTTTCAATGAGTAAGTTCCACTTAGACTGCCTGAGGTCCAGGCTATTTCATTTTTGATCACATTTAAGTTTTGATCTATCATTGGCATAAAAATTTGTGTTTTATTATAAGATACAACTGTACGCAACGGGAATGGGAATCTACTGGATATATTAGCAGAATATGTCCTAGTATCTGACTTTTGAAAAAGATAATCATCTCTACGAGGTTTTTCTATATACTTTTCATCAGTAGCAACAAGATCTGTATAAGTAATTGAATTAAAGTTTACCGCAATCGTATTACTTATTGGACCCATACTACCGGGTATATTTACTGAAAATAAAGTATTTAATGCTCTAGAGTCTTCTCTATTATCCTTTAAAAACTGGCCTATTGAGTCAACAGTGACTGAGTCGATACCATTGGTTTTACCGATAACCTGCATATTAAAGACAACAGAAGGTGCACCAGGACCTGGGACCAAGGTTGTGTTCAACATTAGAGTATTTGTCTTTAGTGGATTTAAAACGGTCTGACTTAGCTTATTATCCTTAGCGCTATAGCCGACAACAAACATTAGCCTTCTTCCAAGAAGTGATAGCCTGTCTTTAATTGTAAACTCTCTTATATTATTACTCATGTAAGGATTACCAAAAGTATAAAACTCAGGTCCAATTTGCTTATACTCTACCAATAAGTTGTTTAACGTATAACTGCCTTTTATTCTAGCATGTATAGCGGAGGAAGGCATATTAATTATCGCACGTAAAGGATTTGTTTCCATTGTAGCAGGATCAATTGGTGCGAAAGGAGTTATAAATTCATTAATCGTAAATAAATTTTCATAATCATCAGGATCTGGAACGCCTTCCAAAGATACATCCAAAATTTTACCATCATCTAAACTATCTAACTTTGTATCAAGCTCATCTAAAGTAAGAGGACCATCCCATATATTATTATTCGTAAGGCTATAGTTCCATGCAAATTGAAAAATAATATTCCTATTATCTAGAGCGGTCTCAAAATTAAAACCCGCTACCAGATTCTCTTTTGGTGCAACGCCGGCCCAATTATTTAATGGAATAGTTAATGTATCACCATTTGAAGAGGCAACTTCTTCAAACTCACCGAACTTGTACTGACTTTTATTATTGATATAATCATTAAATATATAGGCTGAGTCCAAGGTCGAGTCTAAAGGTGTAAAGGTAAACATTTCATCATTACTTATATACTGAGGTATCTCATCAAAACTATCTTTTGCCTTTAGAAAATGAAAACCCCCACTGAATATGTTAAAAAAAGTAAAGGCTAGTCGAGCAGCGCTTACATCCCGAGGGAATGTATAGCCAGTTCGAGTAAGATTAAATATCCTGCTACCATCAGGATTTAATTCAGTATTATTTACTAAGAATCTATACCCGCCATCAACCTTACCTTTCTTGTAATTAACCTGCTCACTTATTTTCCCATAAACATATTGAAAATCTAACCAAGGCAGGTCAACATGAATATGTCGCCCCCTAACACGTTTTCCATCTAATACAAAAGGCGACAAAGAGGGATATACGTCTCCATACTCTAGTTTTAAATAATCAGTTACCTGAAGAGTGAGCGTCTCTCTATTTAAAGGTTGTATAAAAGCTGACTGCCTTGAACTCTTACGGTAAGAGTACCTGACTTTAATCCAGCTTAGTTCACCATCAATCTTACCATTATTTTCTTGTTCCACTAGCTCAATTCCAGATGCAGAACTATTCGTATTCATAGCACCTATGTTACCCTTATACCTGAACGACTCAGACATATTTACCATACCCTTTGTAATAATAAATGACCACTCGATTGGAGTAATGTCTAGTCCATAAGAGGTTTTAAATAATAATCGAACAAAATGAGGCCCAATTGATAATTCATTTGGTGTTAACGTTAAAATGCCTCCATCAAGTATAGATTTTTTAGTATAGTCCTTACCATCAATTAATACTCGATAGTTTGAAGTATCAACAATATCAGTATTAAACAATGATGCTGCAATAACAACCTCATCGGGTCTATTTACAGAACCAGTCTCTGGTGATAAAATCAAAATATCTGCATCTATATAATTACCACTTTGGGATGTCTTTTTCTTAGTTTTTACTAGCTCTCGAGATTTTTGTTCAGATCTATCTTGGGATATATTAAATGACAGTGGGTTATCAAAAGGTTTATCATCTAGAGGTACTGAAATACGTCCCCAAGATCTTTTGTGTAAAATAACAACGTATTCGATACCATCACCTACCACATTCCTACCGGGGATTACTCCCTCCCAATTTCCATTGACATATTGCATTGGAATTTCTTGATAGCTTATCTGATCTATCGATCTAAAAAATAACATACCAGAAACAATCGGGTCCGCTACAAATAATGTAACTGAAATATTAACATCTTTCCCTTCTTCTACCTGCTGTGGATTTCTATGATAATATTGAAACGTAGATTGACCAAGAATATTACTATTTATGAAGAGAAAAAAGATAATGATTATGAACCTATTGCTAAGCAATAACATAGTAATAAGTTTATCTGATTTGAATGAAAGGAAAAAGGTTATTGATAATCAATAATAATAACTTTTTGTTCACCATTTGGACCCTCTAGATATATTCTTACCTGAGAAGGACCTTCTTGAGAATCATCACTAGGATCTTGAGGAATAGAAGAGGCATCAGTCTCAGAAACACCAATCTGACCATCTGGAGTAGAATTCCCTGTCATTCCGATTGAGACCATAACTTCTTGACCAGTCTCAGTGTTCACTAAACTTACTTGCCCTTCAAGGCCAATAACTTGGTCACCTAAAAGTTCATCTACAAGCATCCAAAAATCAGTTCCCTTAACAGATGCAACTGATGTAGGCGTCTGGATAACAAAATCTACATTTTGTTTTGTGATTGATGCTCTTATGGTACCACCATCCATATTAATTTTTTTTGATATATCTTTTGCAGTCCTTCTACCAGTAATTACAGCCTCAGAGTTTTCTTTTATTTTTAATGTGGATTTATCATCAATAAATATTATGGCTACAAACCCTGATTTTCCTGTTCTGATCTTATCACCGTCATCAAGAATGCTACCGGCTTTGAGATTATTGAACTCTTTTTTCCCGACTTTCATAATCTCAGCCATGCCTTTTACTTTTGTTGCAACCGCAATCTTGTCAGCAAAAATCACACCGTTAATAAGAAATAAAAGAGATAAAAATATTTTTCTTGAACTATAATACATGACTATTCAACCTGCACCGAATTGATCTGATAGTTCTGGCTCATAATCTGCTGCAACAAATTATTAACCACAGATTGGTCTACTGTAACGCCATTAATTTCAATTTGGCCACTTGGTGTGTAGCCCTCAAGAGACATACCAGGCCCAAAATAATTATTAAACTGATCTGGAATGGCCTGTTGTAGCATCATTAACAGTGGGTCTGTTATAACGTTTGTGGTTTCTATATTACCCGCCTGTCCAATCTTAAACGCATAAATTGGAGAAATCATATCTTCAGTTCCTGATGTCGTTGGCAGACTAATCTTAACTTGCCAGCAATATATACTACCAGCATCTAATGGATATGCTCCGCTAAATGGATAATGAAAACTATTAACATTATCGATTAGCTCCCAATCCTCGCTTTGATTTGAGGGTAATACTCTTTGGTCTTCTATAGCATCCTCGAGTCCACTATGAACATCAGAATCAAATTGTGCAACCCTTATATAAGTTTCACAACCATTACAAGGCGGACCAGATGACCACTGAAAAACTGGAAAACTAGTATAAAGTAAATTGTCTGTAGTATCACTTAAAGCTCCACCTGGGGATTCTAATGTGATTGGTATCTGAGATTGAATAACAAAAGTTTTTGAATCATCAAACACTAATGTTAAATCATTCTCAGTTAAGCCTCCATAAACCATCACACTAAAAGTATATTGCCCATCAGACAGTTTACCACTGGTTAATATTGTTTGCATAATAGCCTCAGAAAGGCTAGGATCTAACACCTCAATTAATTGCCCTTGCAATTCAATTTGGTTTCCAGAATTATCGCTAATAAAAGTTAGCTCTGATGACAAATCTCTATTATCTAAATATAAGCCATCTTGGATCTGGAACGGATCAGTCTCAACCTCTACAATTGTAGCATCAGTGTTAATACCCAATCCAGGACTTAAAATAGTAGCCTTAAAACGTATTTTTATATATACAGGGTAAGTATTTGAGGATAACGAATAGTTAAATATTTGCACATTTGTTCCACCTGTACCTATATCAAAACTGCTTACATAGTAGGTTGCATATTCATATATCTCCCCCTGAACATTAATATTAAGAGGCTGCGATTGAATATCACTATTAACAATTATCAATAGCGTAATAAATATAGTTAATCTTTTCAATGACATTTTTATTTAGTAATAGTACAACCTAAATTTAATTATACATACTGATAAATAAAAAACTCTTCCTATAAAAAGAAGAGTTTTTTAAGTATTCCCGGCAACTTCCTACTCTCCCACGCTGGTTTCCCGCGCAGTACCATTGGCGCAATGAGCCTTAACTTCCGAGTTCGGGATGGGATCGGGTGTTACCCTCACGCTATTGTCACCGGAAAAAATTTTAGGGAAATTGGATTAATAACCAAGTTCAACTGCAAGAAAGAATAATTAGTAAAACCTTTCGGCTAATTAGTACCACTCGGCTGAAATCATTACTGATCTTACACCTGTGGCCTATCAACGTTGTAGTCTCCAACGGGCCTTATTATCATAAAGATAGAGAAATCTAATCTTAGGGTGGGTTTCGCGCTTATATGCTTTCAGCGCTTATCCTTTCCGAACGTAGCTACCCAGCGATGCCCCTGACGGAACAACTGGTACACTAGAGGTTCGTCCATTTCGGTCCTCTCGTACTAGAAACAGATCCCTTCAAATTTCCTACGCCCACAGCGGATAGAGACCGAACTGTCTCACGACGTTCTGAACCCAGCTCACGTACCACTTTAATGGGCGAACAGC
>Ga0209019_1000142_pt1 | contig 34270 bp, 28 predicted proteins | sample METZYME_3_300m_FD_187549 | JGI IMG/M metagenome (GOLD analysis project Ga0209019, IMG submission 187549) | Marine microbial communities from oxygen minimum zone in mesopelagic equatorial Pacific - METZYME_3_300m (SPAdes) (version 2) | ecosystem: Environmental > Aquatic > Marine > Oceanic... | reverse complement strand
TTCAAAGATCACCGCGGATTTGAAGCTGGGTGACAGCATTGCGGTAAACGGAGCGTGTCTTACCGCCATCGATTTCAGCCGGAGCGAATTCTCCGTGGACATGTCGCCGGAGACCATGCGGCGGACCTCCCTGGGACAGCTTTCAGCAGGCGGACCAGTGAACCTGGAGCGGGCGCTGTTGGCCAGCGACCGGATGGGTGGCCACATCGTGCAGGGCCATGTGGATGGGACCGGCCGCGTTATGTCCACCAGGCAAGAAGGCGATTCCATAATCTTTCGCATCAGAGTTCCGAAACGCCTGTATCGGTATATCGTTGAGAAGGGTTTTGTCGCGGTTGACGGTATCAGTTTGACCGTGGTAAAAAGAGGTGCCTCATCGTTCACCTTGGCTGTGATACCATACACGCTCCATAATACTAATTTGGCTTCATTATCTGTTGGTGGTCAGGTGAACCTAGAGGCCGACATTTTGGCAAAGTATGTAGAGAGTCTTCTGGACCGTTGATCCAGGGCCAAAGACTAGGGGTCTTAAGGAATAAACAATGCCTCTGTGCAGTCTCGAAGAAGGGCTTGAAGAACTAAAATCGGGCCGGTTCCTCATCGTTGTCGATGACGAGAACCGTGAGAACGAAGGTGACCTAGTGATGGCCGCCGAGATGGTGACTCCCGAGGCTGTTAACTTCGTCGTAACCCACGCCCGTGGCCTCCTTTGTATGCCCATAATCGGAGAGCGGCTGGATGAGCTTCAGATGCCTCTGATGATCTCAGCCAACGGCTCAGATAAGAACCAGACTGCATTTACCGTGTCTGTGGACTACAACGTAAACACCACCACCGGTATCTCTGCCGGAGACCGCGCGGCCACCATTCTGGCCATGCTGGACCCGGCCGTCAAGCCTGAAGAATTCACCCGTCCCGGACATATTTTCCCGCTGCGGTACCATACCGGCGGAGTGCTGGCCCGGGCCGGTCACACAGAAGCCGCGGTTGACCTCTGTGAGATGGTGGGCTTGTACCCGGCCGGCATCGTCTGCGAGATCATGGCTGAAGACGGCTCTATGTCCCGCCTTCCTGAGTTGGAACGGTTCGCTGACGAGCACTGTCTCAAGATTCTCAGCATCGCCCAGATCATCGCCCAGCGCCGCCGCACCGAGCGTTTGATCGAGCGCGTGGCCGAGGCCCGCCTCCCGACCCGCTACGGCCCATTTCAAGCGGTCGCTTACAAGAGCCACGTGGACACCGGCGAGCACATCGCCTTGACTATCGGCGAGTGGACCGAAGACGAGCCTGTCTTGGTTCGCATACACAGCGAATGCCTCACCGGTGATGTCTTCGGCAGCATGCGATGCGACTGCGGTGAGCAGATCGACCTGGCGCTGCAGCAGATCTCGCAAGAGGGGAACGGTATCTTCCTCTACATGCGCCAAGAAGGCCGAGGCATCGGTCTCCACAACAAGATCAAGGCCTACTCTCTGCAGGACCAAGGCCTGGACACTGTGGAAGCCAACGAAACCTTGGGATTCGAGCCTGACCTACGTCATTACGGCGTGGGCGCGCAGATCCTCCGGGACTTGGGAGTACGCAAACTAAACCTGCTGACTAACAATCCCAAGAAAGTGGCTGGCCTCTCAGGCTTCGATCTGGAGATCGTCGACCGCATCCCCGTGGAGGCGGAAGTAACCGACGAGAACCGGACCTATATGAAGACCAAGAAAGCCCGCATGGGGCACATTCTCGGCAACTGTTAGATTTCAGTCTTCCAACAACCAACAAAAAAGCCCGCCTTTTAGGCGGGCTTTTTAATTTTGCCCTGCTGGAAAATTTTCGGAGTGGTTAACGTCGGCGCGAGTTTCTAACCCGCCCGTCTACTCCTAAACCAATCCCATCCACGACAACAAAATCGTCAAGAGGTTGCCTAACCTGCCCCTACGGGACCCGGTTATCCAAGTGAAAGCTAGAATCCATGTCGGTTGGTTTAGCCGATCGTCATCCCGTGGGACTTTTCTGGAACCCGGCTTATCGGGATGACGGTAAGATATGACTTCTCTCTGGCGCCGATGATCGGAGGGGCTGGGGGTCCAGCCTTATTTCCCCACCTTGGACATTAAAAAAGCTTCGATGAATCTATCGATGTCTCCTGCTAATACCGCATCCGGGTTCGTGCTCTGCAGGTTAGTGCGGTGGTCTTTTACCGACTTATATGGGTGGAGCACGTAGCTGCGAATTTGGCTGCCCCATTCGGCGGCTTTGCGTTCCCCGCGCATACCCTCAACTTCTTTGGCCTTTTCCTCTGCCTGCCGTGCCAATAGTCTGGCCTTGAGGATCCTGATGGCGTACTCCCGGTTCTGATGCTGAGAACGCTCATTCTGGCAGGAGACCACGATGCCGGTGGGGACGTGGGTCAACCGCACGGCCGAAGCCACTTTCTGCACGTTCTGGCCGCCCGGGCCGCTGGATCGGAAGGTGTCCATCTTGATGTCTTCCGAGCGTATCTCCACTTCCGGATCGTCCTCGGAAGTCGGCAGGATATCGACCCGGGCGAAAGATGTCTGGCGCAAATTATTGGGGTCGTAAGGAGAAAGGCGCACCAAACGGTGCACGCCCTGCTCTGCGATCAGGTATCCGAAGGCATGGGGTCCGCCGATCTCCAATGTCGCGCCCCGCAGCCCGGCTTCCTCCCCGTAGGACAGGTCCATCACATCACAGGGCCGCTTACCGGCCTCTGCCCATTGGACGTACATAGACATCAGCATCGCAGCCCAATCCTGGGCGTCAGTGCCGCCGGCGCCGGCGATGATGGTGACAATGGCAGACCGGTCATCGTAGGTACCAGAGAGGGTGAGGTTGATTTCTTCGCGGGCCAGGGCTTGGGTCAGTTCTTCGCCCTCGGATTCTAATTGTGCTTGAAGGGGAGGATCGTTCTCGGCCAAAGCGAGCTCGGTCAATTCCACCAAATTGTGGGAGCGTGATTCCAGGTCCCGCCATAGGGTTACGGTGTCCCTCAGGCGGCCCAGTTGCTGCATATTCCGCTGCGCGGTCTGGTGGTCGTCCCAGTAGCCCGGTTCGGCCGCCTCGCGCTCCATGACGCTTATAGCGTCTTCTTTACCGGCCAGGTCAAAGACGCTCCACCACTGACATGATCTTTTCATTGAGGGTCGATAGATGTTGTCTCAGTTGCTCCATGGTCCGGTATATTCTCCAGTTGGTTTCGTGGTGGCTTAAAACCAGATAGGAGCGCATGCGCGCACCTTTACTGCTCCAATTATAGCAGCAGGCCGCCATATAACCCCAGCCGTTCTAGTCCCTTCCAGGGTTAATTTTTAGCCAAGGCCAAGCTTGTCTGAGAGCCAGGATATCTGTATCTGGGCATGCTCGTGGCCACCGCCTTCGGACGCACCGCGGTAGACGCGGAGGTCGCAGTCGGGAATCTTCTCCGCCAGTTCTTCGCCAAATTTCAAAGGGCAAGAGCCGGTGTCGTTTATGCCCAGGCTGAGCAGGACCGGCGCGGTGATCTTGCCAGCCAGCGTGATGGGATCGAGGTCGGCAGTGTTACGTTTCACAACGTCCCGGCGGGCGGGGTACAACCGCATGTAGTCGTCCAACTCCGCCAACGGGTAAGCCAACCCAGGCTGCAACGAGGCGGGGTTACCCAAGGCCATTGGGGTGTTGGCGGCGACTGCATGAATGTCTTCGCGGCGGGCGGCAACAGCCAGAGCCAACGTCCCACCAAGACCCGCCCCCATAAAAGCAACTGGGCCAAGTTCGGCCTGTTCCTGCCCGGTAAGGGCATCCATCGACCGGAGGGCATCGGCGAATACCCGGCGCATCACATAGGACTCCAGGTCTTCGATTCCCTCGGTCAACAGCCCTGGATATTTGGCCTGAAAGACTTGGTCGCTCTGTCGTTGGCCCCGGTAGGTGGGGTTCATGACCACGGCCCGCTCGCGAAGGGAAGTGTAGACGAGGTCATGTACGCTGCCGTAGTCGGGCATCCGGACTATGGCCGGGAATGGGCCGTCGCCGTGGGGAACCGACAGCCAGGCGAAGAGCCGGTAACCGTCGGCCGATGTGTAGCGCACCTGGAAGACGTCCCAATCGGGTTGGGAGTAAAAATCGTCACGGTGCAGGCGAACATCGACAGAGAGTTCCGCCAGGACGGCCTCGGTCTCCCGCCAGAACAGGTTGGCTGCGATGGTCATGTCCCGACCGCCGTCAGGCCGATTTGGCCCTCCAACCAGGCCCTTTCCTGGCCCGGATAATCATGGGCATTGCCGTGTCCCGAATTCGGGAACAGCCAGAGTTCCTTGTGGCTGGTTAACGCCCGGTAGGCTGCGTAGCTAGTCTCGGGCGGGCAGACTTCATCGTCCAAGGCGATTCCGACAACCATGGGGCACTTGATCCGGGGGGCGAAATTCACAGCGTCAAAGTACCTCAGGGTTTCCAACATCTGCTCTACTTCTTCTGGATAGGCCCTGGCGTAGCAAGCCAGCTCGTCGTAGGGGTACGACCGCAACAGGGACATGGCTTCGGGGTAACAGCATAAAAATGGATATCCTGCAACTCCCGCTTTGATCTCGGGGCGCAAAGCTGAAGTTATCAGGGTTAGCCCTCCGCCCTGGCTGCTGCCGCAGGCGTAGATCCGGTCAGAGTCTATCTCTGGCCGGGACCGCAAAAAATCTACGCCTCGCACGCAGTCGGAGATGACACCCCGGTAACCGTAGTTCTCTTTGCTCTCCAGCCCCGATGTGAGCAAACCGGGGTATCCGGGGTTGAACTCCGAGCTGCTCTTTAGCTTGCCCCGCACCGCCACCGACAGCACGGCCACCCCCTTCTTGGCCCAGTCGCGGCGCACCGGCGGTTCCGACTTGTAACCGGGGAAATTAATGACGGCCGGAAACAATCCGTCTCCCTGGGTTGGCAGGCTGTACCAGGCCGAAATTTCCAGGCCACCCAGGCTCAGGTAGGTAACGTTGAAGACATGGACATCGTCGTTGCTTCGAAGCGGCTCGGCGGTAATCACCGGCTTGAGAGAAATTCCTGAAAGTTGCTCCAGGGTGCTGTCCCAGAATTCGTCGAAGTCGTCCGGGCAGGTTACCTGGGTCTCGAATTCCTGAAGGTCTTGTTCAGTGGCCATAAGTTCTCCAAACTCACTGTGGTTGGCTCGTCATTATAGCCGAGGCGTAGGAATGAGTGTAGCCCGAGAACCCCAGCCGCATCTAATAACGCGAGGAAGATTGGCATTCCCAACTCAGAACAGGTTACCCTGACGTTAGATGGTATTAGATGGATTTTAAGACTTGATCCAAGAAACATTCATCGTAATTTCCCTGGCCTTGGGGGCCTACGTCGTGGGCTCTGTTCCAACCGCCTACATCCTGGTCAGGTGGATGGGGAGGGAAGACATCCGGGACGTTGGCAGCCGCAACGTAGGGGCATTGAACGCCTACAACCGGACGGGCGCATGGGCCGGACTTTTAGTGTTGTTTATGGACACGGCGAAGGGTGTCCTGGCCGTGGCCGCGCCCCGGCTGTTGGGCGTTGATCCGTGGGTCTTGTTCATCACCAGTCCTGGTGGTCGTGGGCCACAGCTGGCCGGTTTTCTTGAATTTCCGGGGTGGCAAGGGCGCGGCGGCCATCTTCGGCATCTCTTTGGTTATCGTCCCCTGGCTCACCATCATTACCGCCGAGCCCAGTATCTTGGTGATGCTGTTGCTTTGGAATGTTGTCCTTGGGGCCACCTTTGGCTTCATATTGTTGAATACCCTGCTCTGAGTCACGGGGCAGGGCGCTGAGCAAGTGGGACTCTGTCTGCTGCTGACCCTGTTGGTCACCGGGACCTATGTCCTGAACGTGCGCGACCATATCTTCGCCTCCATAAATGCCCGGCGGTGGCGGCAACTGTTCTTGGACTTGGCGGGCTAGCTGTAAAAAACCAACCCCCATCTCGTCGAAGCGCCACACCGCGTAAGATATAATTGCCAGCGCGGTATTTTTCGCCGCCCAGATTCCCAGCCCTTAACCCCTAGAGTAGGTGCGATGTTAGAACACGGCTTCCTAGAAACCCAGGGCGTTGACGAGGCCGAGGCCCACCGTAACGCCATGCGGCATTCGGCCGCCCACGTGATGGCCGACGCTGTCCTGAAACTATTCCCAGAAGCCAAGATGGGCATCGGCCCGCCCACCCAAGACGGGTTCTACTACGACTTTGAGGTCTCCCGGCCCTTCACTCCGGAAGACCTGGAAGAGATCGAGAAACTGATGAGGGAGACCATCAGCGGAGGCTTCCCCTTCCAGCGGGAAGACCTCAGTCGGGCCGACGCCGAGACCATGTTTTCCGACCAGCCCTACAAGATCGAGCTGATCGAAGGACTGTCCGAGGACGCGGTCATCTCCATCTACCGGCACGACGAGTTTGTCGACCTATGCCAAGGTCCCCACGTCCATGGAACGTCGGATATTCCGGCGATGAAGCTGCTCAGCGTGGCCGGAGCCTACTGGCGTGGCGACGAGAAACGCACCATGCTCCAGCGCATCTACGGCACGGCCTTCGATTCGGAGACCGAGCTTACGGAACACCTGGAACGGCTGGAAGAAGCTGAGCGCCGTGACCACCGCAGGCTAGGCCGCGAACTGAACCTGTTCAGCGTTCATGACGAGATTGGCCCGGGGCTGATCGTCTGGCATCCCAAGGGAGGCCGGGTCCGTTCCCTGGTCGAGGACTATTGGAAGGACCTCCACTACCGGCTGGGGTACAACATCGTCTACTCGCCCCACATCGGCAAATCCCAACTTTGGGAGACCAGCGGGCACTTGGATTTCTATCAAGAAAGCATGTTCGCCCCCCTGGAAGTGGACGAACAGCAATACTACCTGAAGCCGATGAACTGCCCATTCCACATTGCGATCTTCAAGAATGCGCTGCACAGCTATCGCGAACTGCCCTTGCGGTTTGCCGAGTTGGGCACCGTTTACCGTTACGAACGGAGCGGAGTATTACACGGTCTGATGCGCGTGCGCGGCTTCACCCAGGATGACGCGCATATCTTCTGCACGCCAGACCAAGTGGAAGACGAGATCGGCGGTGTCTTGGAACTGACCTTCGAACTGTTGGACGCCTTTGGATTCCAGGATTACTCCATCGCCCTATCAACCCAGCCCGAGAAATACGTGGGCGAACTGGACATGTGGGAACACGCCACCAAATCGCTGCAGGGCGCTTTGGAGAAGCGTGAGCTCCCATTCACAGTTGATGAGGGCGGCGGCGCGTTCTACGGACCCAAGATCGACATCAACATCACCGATGCACTGGGCCGCGCCTGGCAATGTACCACCGTCCAGTTCGACTTCAACCTGCCCCAGCGGTTTGATTTAACTTACCAAGACGCAGAGGGCGGACGAAGCCAGCCCTACATGGTCCACCGGGCCATTCTGGGCTCGATGGAGCGGTTTCTGGGTGTGCTGATCGAACACTATGGCGGCGCGTTCCCGCTGTGGCTGGCCCCGGTGCAGGCCGTGCTGATACCCATCGCCGACCGACATATCGAGTACTGCGAAGAGGTGTTGGCCGAACTGGAAGCCGCTGGGTTCCGCGCCGAGGTAGACAACCGGAACGAACGCATGAACCAGAAGATCCGCACCGCCCAGATGCAGAAGGTGCCCTATATGCTGGTGGTGGGAGACCGGGAACAGGAAGCCGGCGCAGTAGCCGTCCGCCACCGAGACGGCGAAGACCTGGGCGCCATTCCATTAGACGATTTCTTGGCCAGGTTAGGTGAGGAGTCTCAGATACCTAATAGGTCGACGACCTGAATAGATCCACCCACCGTTACTTCACCGGCTTCCCATCTCCAACGCGCCGGTGTTGCCGCTTGAGGAGCCCAGCAGCTCGAAACGAAGTCGCTTGGCGGTGAACTGGGTGTCGAACCGGTAGATGGTCGTGGCGTCGTTGACGGTGAACGGTCCGTATGTCTCGCCGCGGTCGGTAGTCACTTGGAACGAGTTCACCTAGGCGGTGTCGCCGTCGCTGGCTGACGACCACGCAGTCGGCGGGTCCCAGTCTATGGCATCGGCGGCTCCAAATGTTGAATAGATGCCGCCTTCTCCGAAATTGGAGCTCACGGCAGCTACAGACACCCCATTTCTCAGTGATGCTAAGTTGATGCCTAAACCGGTGTCATGGGAAAATGCCGGCGATGCGAAGGGTTGGGATAGGTCAACGAGAAACCACGATAAAAACGCGACTGTTCCTCCTGACGAATTCCGATTTTGGACCGATGTGGTAGGCGGTATTCTTTCGATATCCACGTTTGTAATCTGCAGCATGCCAAAGATGTCATTCTGATAGCCCTGGTAGTCAATACCGCCTGAAAGTTGGTAGATAAACTCGGGGCCGGGATGGGTGTGAACGCTAGCCTCCCCACCCGGCGGCACTTTAACCACCACAAACACCGCCAAAGGATTTTTCGAGATGCCTTTCAGGGTTGGGCTGATAAAAACTGTCTCCACCTTCTCAGGCCACCGAAAGAATGACGGGGGACGCGATTACAGGGGCTATAGCTTTCAGTTTTGATTTCGCCGACAATATCTCAGGTTTCATTTTAGGATTCTAGCCGCCTTCGGCGGATTGCGTATAGGTGGACCATGCCCAACAGGTTAAGCACCGAGACCAGCCCCTATCTCTTGCAGCACGCCAACAACCCCGTAGACTGGTATCCGTGGGGCGACGAAGCCCTGAAGCGGGCCAAGGACGAAGACAAACCGATCCTGCTCAGCATAGGATACTCGGCCTGCCACTGGTGCCATGTGATGGAGCGAGAGTCCTTTGAGGACGAAGCCATCGCCGCACTAATGAACGAGCATTTCGTCAGCATCAAGGTTGACCGGGAGGAGCGCCCCGACTTGGATGCCGTCTACATGGAGGCGGTGCAGATGCTGACCGGCAGCGGCGGCTGGCCGATGACCGTGTTCCTGACTCCGGACGGACGTCCATTCTACGGCGGCACCTATTTTCCGCCGGTGGACCGGCATAACATGCCAGGATTTCCCCGGTTGCTACAGTCGGTGGCGACCCTATATCACAACGATCGGAGCGAGATCGACCGGGTCACATCGCAGATCACCGAGCAGATGGGCCGGACCGGCCAAATGGCCAAGGGTGACGCGCCACTTACGGTGGAAACGTTGCATCAGGCCTATACGACTCTGGCAACCAATTTTGACTATCAGAACGGCGGCACCGGCACTGCGCCTAAGTTCCCCCAGGCCATGAACTTGGAAGTGCTGCTCCGCTACTACCGTCACGGCTACAACGACCGCGCTCTGGAGATGGTGGACCTCACTCTGGAGAAGATGGCCATGGGCGGCATCTACGACCAGATCGCCGGAGGCTTCGCCCGTTATTCCACCGATAACTACTGGCTGGTGCCACACTTCGAGAAGATGCTCTACGACAACGCCCTCCTGGCCCGGCTCTACCTACACGCCCACCAAGCCACTGCGCGTGGCATGTACCGCCGCATCGCCGAGGAGACCCTCGACTATATCCTGCGGGAGATGACCGGCCCCGAGGGCGGCTTCTACTCGGCTACCGACGCCGACAGCGAGGGTGAGGAGGGCAAGTTCTTCGTCTGGTCGCCAGCCGAGATCGAAGCCGTTCTGGGCGACGAGGCCGGCATATTCAGCGGGTTCTTCGGCGTTAGAGAGTCGGGCAATTTTGAAGGCAAGAACATCCTGAACATCAGCCAAAAAGCCTCGGAATATTCCCAGCGCCAAGGGATACCCCTGGAGCGGTTGATCGACGTGGTCCAGCGTGGAAAGTTGGCCCTCTGGGCGGAACGCGAAAAACGGGTGCACCCACTGCTGGACGACAAGGTACTGGCATCCTGGAACGGTATGATGCTCCGCAGCTTTGCCGAAGCAGGCGCCGCATTGGAGCGTCAGGATTACCTGGACGCGGCCGTCAAAAACGCCAATTTCCTACTTGAGACCATGCGCCCTGGAGGCAAACTGCTCAGGACCTTCCGAGCGGGCCAGGCCAAGCTGCCCGGATACCTGGAAGACTACTCGTTCGTGGCCGATGGCCTTCTCGCTCTGTACGAGGCCACCTTCGACCAACGGTGGCTCGATGAGTCAATCAGCCTCGCCGACCGCATGATCGACCTGTTCTGGGACGATGCTGTAGGCGGCTTCTACGATACCGGCGCAGAACACGACGAGCTCGTAGTCCGGCCTCGGGACGTCCTGGACAACGCCCAGCCTTGCGGCGGTTCGGTGGCGACGGACGTGCTCCTGAAACTGGCGGTGATCACTGGGAACGAAGATTACCGGGTGAAGGCCGCCACTCCGCTGCGCACACTGCGAGAGTTGATGGGCCGCGCCCCGGCAGGGACAGGGCATTGGATTGCCGCCTTGGATTTTTATGTGTCTTCGCCAAAGGAAGTGATAATCATCGGTCCCAGAGACGATTCGGCAACCACCGCACTGATGCAGATCGTCAATGGAGGCTTCTTCCCCAACAAAGTCTTGGTAGGCGCGGACAGCGCCGACGATGCCGGGGAATATGGTCTGCCCCTGCTGGAAGCCCGCGGTATGGTCGACGGCAAACCCACCGCCTACGTCTGCCATAACTACGCCTGCCAACTGCCTGTGACCACGCCCGAAGAATTTGCTGCGCAGTTGGAGGGTTAACACGGGGCGTACTTAAGCCGACCAACCCTTTGGTTTACACCTGTAGCCTGGTAAAATCAGCCCATAGGGCGGCAGGAGAAAGTAAGTTGACGAGCACTAACAAAGACCCGATCTTGGTAGTTGTCCAATTGACCGGCGGGAACGACTACATCAACACGGTCATCCCCTACCAAGATCCGCTTTATTACGACAGCCGGAAAAGGGTGAGCGTCACCCAAGAAGAAGTCCTGCCCATCAGCGATGAGCTGGCGTTCAACCCGGCCCTCACAGCCGTTAAAGACCTTTACGACCATGGCAAAGTGGCCGTGATTAACGGCATTGGTTACCCCGGCCCCAACCGTTCCCACTTTCGCTCCATGGACATCTGGCACACCTGCGAGCCGGAAAAGGTCGGCACCGAGGGCTGGCTGGGACGGGCCATCCGTGACCTCGACCCCAACGCCGAGAACGTGCTAACCGGAGTCAATTTCGGTCGCGGTCTGCCCCGGGCCATGGCCCTGACCGGCGTTCCTGTCGCCTCGGTAGCCGTCCTGGAGACCTACGGAGTCCTGACAGGGATAACCGGCGAACAGGAGCGGATACAAGCATTGGACCTGTTCTCTAGGATGTATTCACCAATCATGGGCACCGGTCCGGTGATGGATTACCTGGGCTCCACCGGCCTGGACGCCCTAAAGGGCGCGGACATCTTGAAAACAGTCCCGGCCCAGTACCAGTCCCGCATCGAATACAGCGACAGCATCATCGGCCGGAACCTGCAGGGCATCGCCAAGGTCCTAACCGCCAATCTGGGCACCCGAATCTTCTACACCGAGCAGCCGGGCTACGACACCCACGCCAACCAGGGGCCGCTACACGGTATCTTATTGGACCATCTCTCCCACGCCATCAACGACTTCTACGAAGACCTCAATGAGCACGACACCGCCGACAATGTACTGATCTATCTGTTCACCGAGTTCGGACGGCGGGTGAAGGACAACGGCTCAGGCACCGACCACGGAGCAGGTGGACTGGCACTGGCCATCGGTGACCCGGTGACGGGCGGCATCTACAGCGAGTTTCCGTCCATGCGCCCGGAAGACCTTGAAGAAGGCGACCTGAAGTACAACATCGACTTCAGGGGCGTCTACGGCACTGTTGCCGAGAAGTGGTTGGGTCTGGACGCTGCGTCTATCGTTGGCGGAAAATTCGAGCAGCTGAACTTCGTTTAACCCTTCGGAGATTTAGGACTATGCCAGAGACCGATAAACCTCTACTGGCGCACCTTCTACGCCGGGCCGGTTTTGGCGCAACGTTCCAAGAGCTGGACCGCTACTCCCAGCTAAGATACGAAGCCGTCGTTGACCAACTACTCCATCCCGAGCTACAGCCAGCTATCGAAGAAGACGTGCTGGAGCGGTACTACATCGATTGGAAAGAGAGCCGGAACATCGAAGGAGCGCTGACCGAGTCGGTCTATCGCATGAACGCCTATGCCGGAGGCCGGCCACTGCAGGAGAAGATTGCCCTGTTCTGGCACGGTGTGTTCGCCACCGGACTGGCCAAGGTCCTCCACGAAAAGACCATGCTCAACCAGATAGACCTGTTCCGCGAACAGGGGCTGGGCAATTTCCGGGAACTTCTGGTTGGCCTGGCCAAAGACCCGGCAATGATTTTCTGGCTGGATAACAACTTCAACCACAAGGACGCCCCCAACGAGAACTGGGGTCGGGAACTGCTGGAGTTGTTCTCCCTTGGCGTGGGCATGGACGGCCAGGAGAACTTCACCGAAGGCGACGTCCAATCCGCTGCCCGCGCATTCACCGGCTGGACCATCGATGACGACAACGTGACTTCATTTCCCTTCGGCAAGCTGCCATGGCGCTTCCGGTATCTTCCAGATGACCATGATGAAGAAGAGAAGACATTCCTGGGCCATACCGGCAACTTCAACGGCGAAGACATCATCGATATCATCGTCGAGCAGCCGGCCACCGCCCGGTTCATCTCCCGCCACCTCTACAACTTTTTCGTCGCTGACGATGTCCAAGTTCCCGCCTGGCAACACACGCCCTCCGGCGATCCAGAAGCCATCAAGATTTTGGAAGAGGAATATTTCCGGTCGAACTACGACATACGTTCGATGCTCGATGTCCTGTTCAACTCCGATTTTTTCAAATCGGATCGTGTTCGCTTCGCCAAGGTAAAAAGCCCGGCTGAAGTGGTGGTGGGTACGCTCCACCTGTTAGGCGATTTTAAATTTCCGAAACGGGGCATCTTCGACGTGGCCATGGGGTGCCGCTATATGGGCCAAGACCTGCTGAACCCGCCGTCGGTGGAAGGCTGGCATACCGGCGAGGAATGGATCGACAGCGGCAGCCTGGTTGAACGAATAAATTTCGTGGCAGATCAGGTCAGCGACATCCACCAACCCGGAGTTCGGGCCATGGTTGATGCGCTACTAGACCGTACGGACGAACTGGACCCGGAGTCGGTCATCGACGCCTGTCTTGAACTGATGGGCCACATTCGGCTGCACGAAAAAAATAAAGCGCACCTAACCGGCGAAGTCCGAGCCATGCTCGCCCAACGCAGTGCTCTCGTAGCCGGCAGTCCTGAAGACCGCCTGTTCGCGGAAAACACCGTTCTTCACACCATGAAGATGATTGGCTCCAGCCGGGAGTACCAGTTCGCATAACCATGACTACCGAGACTGAACAACCCGTTTCTACCCAAGGCTTTTACCGCTACCACGACGTGATCGGCCTGCTATCCCCGGCCGGCCCCGGATTCAGCGGTCCGGTGGCGGTTACGACCGGCCCCGACGGGATGTTGTATGTGGCCAATCGGGCCAACCCAAAACAACCGGATGGTGTGCGTGTCAGCCGGTGCACCACCGACGGCGATTACCTGGACCAGTTCGGTGTCTGGGGCGAGGGCCCCGGAGAGTTCATCTGGGTGACCGACATCGCTTTCAGCCCCCAGGGTGAGGTCTATCTGGCTGACGAACACTCCCACCGGATCAGCGTTTTCGGCGCCGACCGACAATTCATTAGGACCTTCGGTGGTCACGGCAGCGGCCCAGGAGAATTGGACCGTCCCTCAGGCCTAGAATTCGGCCCCGGCGGCAATCTGTATGTGGTCGACACACTCAACCACCGGGTGCAGGCGCTGACCGCCAATGGTGAGTTCGTATCCAAATGGGGCGCTTTGGGAGATGCTGAAGGGCAGTTCAACATGCCTTGGGGCATCGCTATAGACATCTCTGGGGATGTTTACGTCACCGATTGGCGCAACGACCGGGTCCAGAAGTTTGACGCTGAAGGCAATTTTCTGATGGCCTTTGGCGCCTCGGGTGGAGACGAGGGGCAGTTCAACCGCCCCAATGGCATCGCCGTGGATGCAGACGGCGATATTTACGTGTGCGATTGGTTGAACGACCGGGTCCAGGTCTTTGACCGGACCGGTGGTTTCAAAGACGTGCTCATCGGCCACAGTGGAATGTCCAAGTGGGGCCAGGCCTTGCTTGACGCCAACCCGGATATTGAAAGAAAGCTGGAGTTGGCGGTCCAAAACATCGAACCCAAGCGCCGCTTCTACCGCCCGGTATCGGTCCACGTGGACAAGAACGGCAAAGTCTATGTGGCCGACTGCTACCGCCACCGAGTCCAGATCTACCAGAAACTTTAGTCCACTGGCGCTATTTCCGACACGATTTGTTCTGATTCTCTGGTGTGATGTTCCGAAAATAGCCATCCTTCCCAGTCACGCATGGAGGCAGGGCTAGGCATGTCAATTTAACTGACCTATAATCGGAGTTGATCCGTGAGGCCGGGCCTATAACCCAACAGCTCTTTGCGCCTCGTTGCGGCCCGCGAAACTTGTTTTATAAGGAAAAGAATATGCCAGAATCGTCCCAGATAATTTACACCAAGATTGACGAGGCTCCGGCCCTGGCCACGCACTCGTTGCTGCCTATCCTCCGGGCCTTTACCAAGGGGTCTGGAATTGAACTGGATTCCTGGGATATCTCGTTAACTGGCCGCATCATCGCCAATTTCCCAGAAAAGCTGACGGAAGAGCAAAAAATCCCCGATTATCTTGCTATGGCGGGAAAGCTGTGCCTGGAACCGTCAGCAAACATCATCAAACTGCCCAATATCAGCGCCTCTATTCCCCAGTTAAAAGGTGCGATCGCAGAACTACAGGACAAAGGATACGATATCCCCGACTATCCGGATGATCCGGCAAACGACCAGCAACGTGAAATATTTACGCGGTTTTCCAAGGTGTTAGGCAGCGCGGTCAACCCGGTCCTGCGGGAGGGGAACTCTGATCGCCGGTCGGCGCTTGCGGTCAAAGAGCACGGCAAACGCAATCCTCATCGAATGATGCAGGACTGGCCGGAAATTTCCAAATCCCGGGTTGCCCACATGACCAGCGGGGATTTCTACGGCAGTGAGCAGGCCGTGACGATCGAAGCGGCGGTATCAGCCAAGATCGAGTACGTAGCCCGCGATGGGCGTTCGACCGTACTTAAAGCAGGTATCCCTTTGGTGGTTGATGAAATCATCGATTGTGCAGTGATGAACGTGAGGGAGCTGCGCACCTTTTACGCCGAAGAGATGGCAAAGGCTAAAGCCGATGGCGTGCTACTTTCACTGCATGTGAAGTCGACCATGATGAAAGTGTCCGATCCGATAATCTTCGGCCATTGCGTGTCGGTCTACTACGAGGACGTGTTGGACAAACACTCGGCCGAACTGGGCGAGCTTGCGGTGAACCCCGACAATGGAATCGCTGAGCTCTACACCAAGATACAAGCTCTGACTGATGAAAAACGGGCGGAGATCGAGGCAGATATCCAGGCCGTCTATAATGTCCGCCCAGAACTTTTCATGGTCAACTCCAACCGAGGTATCACCAACCTGCATGTTCCCAGTGATGTGATAATCGACGCCACCATGCCGGTGATGATCCGCGATGGCGGCCGAACGTGGGGCCCCGATAACGAGTTGCACGACACCGTCGCGATGATTCCTGACCGCTCTTATGCGACTCTGTATCAGACTGTGATCGAGGATTGCCAAGAGAATGGGGCCTTTGATCCAGCTACAATCGGCAGCGTAGCCAATGTTGGCCTGATGGCGCAACAAGCCGAGGAATACGGTTCTCACGACAAAACTTTCAAAGCTCCCGGTAACGGGACAATTCGAGTAGTGGACTCGTCGGGCACGACTCTGATGGAACAGTTGGTGGAAGAAAACGATATCTTTCGGATGTGCCAGACCAAAGATGCAGCCATAGAAGATTGGGTCAAGCTTGGGGTAAATCGGGCTCGGATCACCGGCTCACCCGCCATCTTCTGGTTGGACCCGAACCGTGCACACGATGCGGAGTTGATTAAGAAGGTGGACAAATATCTACCCAACCACGACACGACGGGGTTGGACGTTCGCACTATGTCCACCGTTGACGCGGCGAAGTACTCGATGGACCGCAGCCGGGCTGGTGAGGACACAATTTCCGTCACCGGCAACGTACTGCGTGACTACCTGACTGACCTCTTCCCCATCCTGGAACTGGGCACCAGCGCCAAGATGCTTTCTGTCGTCCCTCTGCTCCAAGGCGGTGGGATGTTTGAGACGGGCGCGGGTGGGTCGGCCCCCCGGCACGTACAGCAGTTCCTGGAGGAGGGCCATCTGCGGTGGGATTCTCTGGGTGAGTTCTGCGCGCTCGTAGCATCCTTCGAGCATCTCGGCGAAGTGTTCAAGAACGACAAAGCGGCGCTCTTAGCTGAGACCCTGGACAAAGCGATCGGGCAGCATCTTGAACACGACCGTGGGCCGTCTCGCCGGGTGAACGAACTGGACACCCGAGGCAGCCATTTCTATCTAGCTCTGTACTGGGCGGATGCGCTGGCTAAACAGACTCAAGACCCAGAGCTGCAAGCCCGCTTCGCTACTGTATCCCAGGAGTTGGCCGGCAACGAAGAGAAGATCGTTCAGGAGTTAAACGACGCTCAGGGACAGCCGGTGGATATCGGCGGGTATTACCATCCCAATGATGAGATGGTTTCCAAAGCTATGCGCCCCAGCGCCACTCTGAACGCGATCCTGGACGCGATCTAGCTATACAGCGGCTGGCTGATGCGCAGTCTTCAGTCAGCCGGTTTAACGGGTTTCGACGTGCCTAAAAGGCTCACTTTACCTGAACCGGGAACTGAAATACTCGTCCACCCTCTCCGTGTACTCGTCAGGGTGGGTTAAAAACGCGTCTAGGTGGTCAACTTCGGGCACAAGCCAGATTGAACTGCCCTCTTTAGCAGCACCCGCGACCCGCTGGCCTTGCTCCAATGGGATGCGTTTGTCCTCGGTCCCGTGTATCACCAGCACCGGATATCCAAGATCGGCCACCGACTCTTCGGGGACTAACGAACCGATGTCGATCCCGTAGATGCCGTTGGCAATCAGTTTAGATGCAGGCATGAAGACAGGCGTCAGCCAACCGGGGATCAGCGTCTTACGGGCCGCCTCGCGTGCGATTAATTCAGAGGCGTTGGCGTATGTACTGTCCGCCGCCAAGGCGGTGATTCGCGGCTCCTGGGCTGCCGCCATGATCGATGTCGCGGCCCCCATGGAAAATCCCATCAGCCCGACGCGGCCGACATCAACGCCTCGCCTCAATAGATAGTCGAACGCGCCTAGGACATCCGACCGTTCGTAAAAACCGCCAGATACCTTGTCGCCCCCGGACGAACCGTGGCCCCGCAGATCGAACATCAGAACGTTGTAGCCCAGCCCCACGATCCGGGCCGCCAACCCTACTGCTTTGTCCCCGGAGCGAACACTTCCGATCCCGTGGACAAAAATCAGGTGCGGACCGGAATCATCTCCCGGCAGGTACCAGCCGCTGAGTTTCACGTCGCCGCGCCGGGAAAAGAACTCCACATCTTCGGAAACCAAGTTGAAGTCGGATGGTATTTGTTCCTGTGGTTTTCGGCTGGCGTTGGTGACTCCCTGGGCAATCAGGAAAGACACCGAGCCATAGAGGACCACGACAACCGTTACCACTAGAATGGCAATCCGGTATCTTCGCCGAGCTAAAACATTCGGAATCGGTTCCTCCCCGAAATGAACCGTCTATTCCGCAATATGATACTCCGACAGACGAAACTGAAACTGTCCTGCCCAACCGCCGTTCTGACCGACTTCCGCCATGCCCGGTTCTCGTATATAATACGCTCGGCTAGGCGTCCGTCAGGCTCGTAATACTCTCTTGTACGCCTGACTATTGCGAAGCGCAAAAATCCCCCAGTAGCCCGCCTTGAAAAAGGAGAGTTGGGGGATTTATCCTGCCAGATTAAATCGATATTCCGCACCTCAAAAACTAGGAGAAATCACATAATGCGAAGCAAGGTAACAGTCGTCGGCGCAGGCAACGTGGGCGCCACGACAGCCCAGAGGATTCACGCCCTCGGCTACACCGACGTTGTGTTGGTGGACGTGGTCGAAGACCTGCCCCAAGGAAAGTCCCTAGACATGCTCGAATCGGCTCCGGTGATGGGCACCGACGCCAAGATAATTGGCAGCAACGGCTATGAGGAGACCGCCGGTTCCGAAGTGGTGGTTATCACCGCCGGCATCGCCCGTCGTCCCGGCATGAGCCGCGACGACCTGCTGTTGACCAACATGCGGATCACCTCTTCCGTTACAGAGCAGGTGGTCAAGTACTCCCCCAACTGCATCATCATGCCGGTGACCAACCCATTAGACGCCATGGTCCAGAACGTTTACGAGGTTAGCGGGTTTCCCCGGAGCCGGGTATTTGGCATGGCCGGCGTGCTGGACACCGCCCGTTTCCGAACCTTCATCGCAGAGGAGCTTAACGTCTCAGTTGAAGACGTCCAGGCGTTCGTGCTAGGCGGTCACGGCGACGACATGGTGCCCCTCGTCCGGTTCACCAACGTGGGCGGCATCCCCATCAGCGAACTGATGGCCGAGGAGAAGATTGACCAACTCGTGCGGCGCACCCGAGGCGGCGGCGGAGAGATCGTCGAGTTGCTGAAAGAAGGCAGCGCCTACTACGCCCCATCGGCCGCCATCACCCAGATGGTCGAAGCTGTCCTCTTGGACAAGAAACGCGTGCTCCCCGCCTGCGCTTACCTGGAAGGCGAGTTCGGCATCAACGGCCTCTGCGTCGGCGTCCCCGTGAAGCTCGGCGCCGGTGGAATGGAACAGGTCATGGAGATCAAGCTAACCCCTGAGGAGCAGACGGCGCTCCAGGCCTCAGCCGCAAGCGTTCAAGAACTGTGCGATGTAATGAATAAAGCCAGAACTGAAGGTTAACCGGTCCAGGTATACAATAGACACCAAATATTATAGGGAAGAGGGTGGTCATGGCCCGTCGCAGCGACGCTGAGCAACACTTATTGGATAAAGCACGGCGTTACTTGCCGGGCGGCAGCGGCGGCAACCTCGTTCTTCCCGAAGACCTGGATTTCCTTGTCTCCAGCGGTAAAGGCTCCCATGTCTTCGATGTCAGCGGTAACGAGTACGTTGACTGGCTGATGGGGTCCGGCCCAATGGTCTTGGGCCACGCTCACCCCGCTGTTACCGAGGCCGTCATCAAGGCGGTTGAAGGCGGCAGCACCTTCTTCACCACCAACGAAAGAGCGATAGAACTGGCCGAGGTGTTGGTCAACGCCGTCCCCTGCGCCGAACAGGTACGTTTCACCACCAGCGGCACCGACGCCTGCTTCAACGCCATGCGCGCCGCTCGCGCCTTCACCGGCAAAGAAAAGATCCTCAAATTTGAAGGCGCTTTTCACGGCACCAGCGACTACGCCATGATGAGTCTCACCCCGCCGGCTTCGGTCGAGTACCCCCAGGCCATGCCCAGCAGCGGAGGAATTCCCAAGGCCATCCAAGAGCTGATGCTCATCGCCCCGTACAACGATCTGGCCACTACCGAGACGATTATAAACGCCCACCTCGACGACATCGCCGCGGTAATCGTAGAACCGGTCCAGCGGGTTATCTCCCCCAAGCCAGGGTTCCTTCAGGGGCTGCGAGACCTGACCGAGCGCCACAACATCCCACTCATATTCGACGAGGTGGTAACCAGCTTCCGGTTGGCCTACGGCGGCGCCCAAGAGTTCTACGGCGTCACGCCCGACATGTGCACCGTGGGCAAGATCATGGGCGGCGGTTACCCATTGGCGGCGGTGCTGGGGCGAGCGGACATCCTCTCGGTTTACGACCGGAGAGCGTCCGACGACGATACCTTTGTCAACCAGATCGGCACTCTGAACGGCAACCCCATCGCCTGCGCCGCCGGACTCGCCACCCTGGCCGTGATGCGGGAAGAGGGCACCTACGAGAAGATTCACGGCGCCGGCGCGGCCATCCGGCAAGCGCTGGTGGAAATCTGCAACCAGAATGGCGTGCCGGTCCAGAGTTGCGGCGAGGACGCCATCTTCGATGTCTACTTCTCCGAGCAGCCGGTTTCCAACTACCGTGACACCCTGGCCGCCGACACCGCCATGATGACCCGTTTCAACACCGGGCTGCTGGAGCGGGGCATCCTCAAAGGAGCCCAGAAGTACTACCCCTCAGCCGTCCACACCGATGAAGACATCGAAAAGACCATCCAGGCTGTGCGCGAAGTCGTGCCGCTGATCCAGGGATAACCGAAACCGATACCCAGCCGGTGGACGTGTGCTTCGGAAGTAAATCTGGGAGGTTAACGCTTCGCCAAAGCCCTGAAGCCTACCTCGCATGTCACCCTGAGCCAACCGCAGCGGCGAAGGGTCTTCTGTGCCACACGGAGCCAGGTCGCACTTCGAGAACGCGGTAGATTCTTCCGCTACCAAACGGCAGACTCAGAATGACGTTTATGACCGGGGTGCCCCGATTACAACGCCTGCCAGTACTTCTTGCCAGCGTCTCTGATTACCCGTCCGAAGCCACTGTGGTGGCAGATGGCGATGGCGGCGTTATCTTCTTCAGCCCTTTTCAGCATGTCGCGCCGAGTCTCGCCGGCCTTGACCGGGTCCATGTCGTAGTGGAACACCCAGTCAGTCTCGGTTACCTGGGCCGGACCGTGGAACACGTCTCCCATGATGAACGCCCGCTCGCCAACGGAATTGACAATCATGCTCATGGAACCTGGAGTGTGACCCGGAGTGGGGGTCAAGGTAAGCTCGCCCGTAAGCTCCGTCTCCTCATCTATCAGGTCTAGGATGCCCATCCGGCGCAGCGGGGCCACCGTCTCGGCCCACCAGTCGTAGCCGAAGATCTGAGAGTCCAGAGGCGTGTCGAACGCCGCCCAGTCGGCCTCGTGAGCCACGTAGCGGGCGTTGGGAAAGGTTGCCGACTCTTCGGCCCCGTTCCGAGTTACGTTCCAGCCCACGTGGTCTGGGTGTAGATGAGTCAAGAACACCGTATCGATATCAGTGGCTTGGAAGCCGGCTGCCTCTAACTCGGTCAGCAACACGCCGTCGATGCCGCCTCCGATATTGGCTACCACAGCCGGGTTCGAAGTGCCGTTCCCCAGTCCGGTGTCCACCAGCAACGTCCGGCCTTGCGAGCGGACCAGATAACACTCGAAGTGGACCCGCAAGCTGTCGGTCCCATCAGCGGTTTTCGTATAGGCGTCAGGGTACCGTTCTTGAAAGGGCGCCCAGGATTCCAATGGAACATCAGGAAAGGTCCGGATGAACGGCAGAGCGACCTCCGAATCGTGAAGGACCGTGATCTCAACATCGCCTACGGTTAGAGTGCTGTGTGGCATCTTTCTCTCCCTCGTCAAATTTCTCGACCACTAAAGCGCTTGCCAGTACCGCTTCCCACTTTCCTGTACCACCCGCCCGAAACCGCTGTGGTGGCAGATGGCGATGGCGGCGTTCTCCCGCTCCGCCCGGTCTAAAATTTCACGGCGGGTACGGCCGGCTTGCTCTGAGTCCATGTCGAAGCGGAACACCCAGTCGGTCTCGGTCACCTGGGCCGGGCCGTGGAACACGTCTCCCAAGAGAAATGCCGTTTCGCCGCCTGAGTTAATCACCAGGCTCATGGAACCGGGGGTGTGTCCTGGGGTTGGTGTGATGGTCAATTCGCTGTCGAGTTTGGTCTCTTCCGTGACCAAGTCCAAGACGCCGGCCTTTTTCAGTGGAGCGACGGTGTCCTCCCACCAAGGGAACCCGAATATCTCTTTGTCTTTGGGCGTGTTGAAGGCAGCCCAGTCGGCCTCGTTGCCGATGTAACGGGCGTTCGGGAATGTCGGCGTTCCTAGTCCCCCACTCTGAGTCATGTTCCAGCCCACGTGGTCCAGATGCAAGTGTGTCAAAAATACGGTATCGATGTCGCCGGGCTGATACCCAGCACTTTCCAACTCGCCCAGTAAGTTGCCTTGGGTGCCGCCGAACATCTGGTCTACGGTGCCAGGATTGGTGGCGCTGGTCCCCAACCCGGTGTCGACCAGCACAATGCGCCCTTGGGAACGGACCAAGTAACATTCAAAGTGAGTCCGTCTGCTGTTCCCGCCGATAAACGCCTCGGGATATCTTTTGAGATACGGCCCCCAGGCCTCCGCCGGAACTTCGGGGAAAGACTGTGCGAAGGGCGAAGCGACTTCAGCATCATGGAGCACCGTGAGCTCGACGCTGCCAACGGTCAAGGTATTGTGCGGCATATCAACCTCCCAACAGGCTCATCGGCCAAGAAATCAACAGGGGGCCACTGTGCAAAAGCGGCCCCCTAAATATCTGTCCTAAACGCGGCTTTGCCGCCAGCCCGTCCCCTTTTAGCGCTCGGGTATGCCTAACGTCAACTCCAGGGGAGTAGTATTTACGATGTGGCGCCGCAGGCCCAGCTCGTGGGGGCTAATGCCCATGGCCAGCCCGATGGCCTGTGGCATGTGCAGTATCGGAAGGCCGATCGGCCGGCCGGCTTGGGCTGCGGCCTTGGGCTGGAAGCTGTCCAGGTTCAGGTGGCAGAGCGGGCATGGCGTGATCATGGCGTCGGCGCCCAGGTCCTTGGCTTCCAGTGTGTGTTTTGCAACCATAGCCATGGAGTTGCGCTCATTGATGGTCAGGATTGGGAAACCGCAGCAACGGGTCTTTCCCTCAAAGTCCACCACTGTCGCGCCGATGGTCTCAATGATTTGCTCCAGAGCGGTCTCCCGGTCTGGATGGTCTTCAAACTCCAGAGCGTCGGTTGGGCGGACGATGTAGCAACCGTAAAAGGGAGCCATGCGCACGCCGCCAAGAGGACGGGTAATCAGACTCAATACCTTATCCAGACCCACGTCTTCGACCAAGACCCACAGCAGATGCTTGGGGCGGGCGTTGCCTTTGTACTCCAAGCCCTCTTCGGCCAGAAATCCGTTCACCTTAGCCAGGTACTCAGGGTTCTTCAACCGGTAGTTGGCCTGGCTCATTACCCCTTGGCAGGTGCTGCAGATGGTCAATATCGGCAGGTCTAGGGCCTCGGCCATAGCGAAGGTGCGGGCGTTTAGGGTATCGCCCAATAACTCGTTCTTTTCTTGCAGGACGCCGGCGCCAGTGCAAGACGCGGCGGGCATCTCCTGAAGCTCAATATCCAGCTTCTCGCAGATAAGTTTGGTGGCCGGATATAGCTCCGGACAACCTCCTCGGGATACACAACCTGGGAAAAAAGCGTACTTCAACGCGGGGCTCCATTGATTACTGGATTGGGAATGGACCTTGGTTTATCACTGGCGTCGGCCGGTCTCTTCCGGTCCGTCCACCTTGTCGAATATCTTTTTAACGTTCTTGGAATCGGGCAGTTTCTTATGGATGATTGGCGGCATCTTGCCGTGGGTCAGGGCCTGAATGGCGATGGGCGCGTACCCCACCAGGGCCGAGATGTTGGTCATGCCGACCGACTTTGGCACCAAACGGAGCTCGTCCAGCCAGCCGCTGTGCTCAACTGAATCGCTGAACGCCTCGGTGTGACGGGCGCCGTTGGTGTTGGTGAAACCGGCTTCCATGGCTTGGTCGCGCAGGGCCATGATGCGGTCCATCGGCGCCACGCCCTTGGGGCAGGCTGTTACGCACTCCATACAGCGAGTGCAGTCCCAGATGCCAGAGGGCTTGGTCAGCTCTTCCAAGCGGTCCTTGGAGATGCCATCCTCGTCGCCGTCCCGGGGGTCAGCGGTGAAACGGTAGGCCTTCGCAAGGGCAGCCGGTCCAAGGAATGTCGGATCGACTTCCATTACCGTGCAGTCTGAAACGCAGGAGCCGCACATAATGCACGAAGTGACGGCGGACAGATGGAGCATCGACTCGTTGGAGGCGATATATTCAGCCTCCGGCTCTAGGCCTTCGGGCTTCAAGTAAGGCTCGATCTCCATGATCTTGTCCCAGAAGCCATCGAAGTTCACCACTAAGTCTTTAACCACCCGCATGTTGCCCGCGGGTTCGACGGTGATAACGTCGTCTTTGATCGCCGTGACCGCCTGAGTCTTGCAAGCCAGTCCGGCGTGGCCATTGATGCGCATCGCGCAGGAGCCGCAGATCGAACTGCGACAAGAGCAGCGCAGGCTGAGCCCACCATCAAGTTCCTCTCGGACCTTGATCAGGGCGTCCAACACTGTGCCATTGTCTTCGATAGCAACTGTGAAGTCCTGCCAGAACGGGGCTGGATCAGCGGCTTCCGGGTCGAACCTTTTTACCCTTAGCGTGACATCCATCGGCTAGTATTTCCTCTCTTCAGGAGTCCACTGGGTGATGCTAACGGGAGCGTACGACAATTCCGGCCCGACCTCTCCTCTTTTGACCACCAAGTGTTTCATCCAATTCTCGTCATCCCGGTCCGGGTAATCCGTGCGGGCCTGTGCTCCCCGGCTATCCTTTCGGTCCAGGGCGCTTATGGCGATTGGGGTGGCGCAATTGAGCATGAAACCCAATTCCAGCGCAAAGACCAGGTCGGTGTTGAACACCTTCCCTTTGTTGTCCACGGGCACGGTCTCGAACCGTTTTTCCAGGTCGGTCAGATCAACCAGGGTCTCTTTCATGCCCTCTTCATTCCGGTAGACCGCCAGATTCCGGTTCATGGACTCGCCCATGCCCAAGCGCACTGATGCAATACGATCGCCGTTCTGGGGCCGGTCCAAGAGCTCCTGGATGCGCTTCTCCTCATTGCGGACAGCTTGGTCAACATTGAATTCGACGTAGTCGGTGCTGCGGGCGGCCTCAGCGGCATGGTTGCCCGAGCGTTCGCCGAAGACGATGGTGTCCAGCAGTGAGTTTGCGCCCAGCCGGTTGCCGCCGTGAACGCTGACGCAGGCACACTCGCCGGCCGCGTACACTCCGGGCAGATTAGTCTGGCCGTCGATGTTGGTGCGGATGCCGCCCATGGCATAATGCATGCCGGGGCGGATGGGAATCGTGTCTGTGATCATGTCGCAGCCCACCAGGTCGATGCCGATCTCGCGGATCTGGCTGAGCTTTTCCATGATGAGGGCCTCGCCCAGATGGCGGCAATCCAGGTAAACGCAGCCGTCGACGCCATTCCCGGTATCGATCTCGGTCTGCTCAGCCCGGGAGACCACATCACGGGAGGCCAACTCCATCATGTTGGGAGCGTACTTCTCCATGAAGCGGTTGCCGTCTTTATCCAATAGGTAGGCCCCCTCGCCCCTGGCCGCTTCAGAGATCAGCACCCCACTGCCGGCCAAGGTCGTGGGATGGTACTGGACCATCTCCATGTCCATCAGTTCGGCCCCGGCGTTGTAGGCCAGAGCGGTGCCGTCCCCGGTGCAGATCAGGGCGTTGGTGCTGGGCTCGAAGACCCGGCCGAAACCACCAGTGCAGAATATGACGGTCTTCGCCCGGATGGCGTAGACCTGGCCCGTTCGAATCTCCAGGGCCATGACACCACAGACCTGGCCGTCTTCGATGATCAACGAACTAACGAACCACTCTTCATACCGGCGCACGCCCGATTTTATGAGCTGCTCGAACATGACGTGGAGCAGCGCTTGGCCGGTGAAGTCGCCTACGAAGAAGGTCCGGGCGCGGCGCTGACCGCCAAAGGCCCGGGTGCCCAGTTTTCCTTCGTCGTCACGGTTGAAGGTGACGCCGAAGTGCTCCATGTCTATGAGCGCCTGACCCGCCGCCTTGCACATGACCTCGATTGCGTCTTGGTCGCCGAGGAAGTCGCTACCTTTGACGGTGTCGTAGGCATGGTCTTCCCACTCGTCGCCTCGGTCGGTAAGAGCGGCGTTGATGCCGCCTTGGGCCGCGTTGGAGTGGCTGCGCACCGGGTGTACTTTACTGATGATTGCAGTGTTGGCGCCGCCGGCCCGGGCTGCGATGGCCGCCCGCATTCCCGCCAGGCCTGCGCCGATTACTAGGACATCATGCTCGAGCATGCTTGTCTATTTCCTCCAATCTCGCCTTATACGGCCCAGTGGCCGCCGGTTAATTTTTCTTGGTCAAAGACCGCCACGTATGGTAACAAAAAAGGTGCTCTCAATCTAGCTTCCACCAGACACGGCAAACGCTTTTCTATCACTTGGTCAATAACGGCTGGGCCAGGAGCAATGCCGCGATGGTCTTGCCGTCGTTGATCTCGCCGGTCTTGAACATCGCTACGGCTTCGTCGAACGGAAGGCGGACCACTTCGATGTTCTCGTCTTCGTCGGCCTGGAGCTTGGACGCCCTGAGACCCGTGGCCAGGTATGCGTGCATATACTCCGTGGCCCAGCCAGGAGCGACCCAGAAGCTGGCCAGATGCTCTAAGTGATCGGCCGTGTAGCCGATCTCCTCCTGAAGCTCTCTTAACACGGCCTCCTCAGAGACCTCTCCTTCTTCCACGCCCCCGGCAGGCACCTCTAGAAGGGCGTCTTCGGCAGGCTTACGGTACTGCCGTACCAGGACCACGTTGCCATCATCATCAATAGGCACGATGCAAACCGCGTGGGAGTGCTCGACGATCTCCCTGGTGGCGCTGTTGCCACTGGGCATACGGACAATGTCCACGCGCAAATTTATGATGCTGCCTTCATAGATGCGCTTGGTGGAAATTGTGGGTTCAGAATGGAAATCAGAGGGCAGACCAGATTCGTTTTTAGGCATGTTTATTGACCGCGGATGCTGAAGCCCAACCGGCGGGTCAGCGTACCGAAGAAATAGCTGGACGGATGGGCCCGCAGGAACCGGGCTTTGTGGGGGCTCTGTTTAATTTCAACCTTGTCGCCCAAGTCCAATGGGTGGTCTATGATTCCGTCGACGGCCAGGATGGCGGACTGGAACCCTTCCAAAGTGAGTGTCACTTCAGTCGAGGGTTTAAGCACCAAGGCCGCACTCAGGCCCATATGGGCCGCCACGGTCTTCAAGACCATCGAGTCTGACTCAGGGTCCAGGATGGGGCCACCGACCGCCAAATTGTAGCCGGTGCTGCCCGTGGCAGTGGACATGATCACACCGTCGGCCCGGAACGTGGTGACCGGCGCGCCGTCGATCGTCCCGGAAACTGTAACCACCCTGGAAACTGCTCCTCTGGTTAGCACCACGTCGTTGAGGGCGTGGTAGGGGCCGTCGGTGCCGGCCGAATGGACTCTGGTCACCGTGGCCTGCAGCATATTACGTTCGTCCACCCTAGAATCGCCGTTGAAGTAGAACGGCAAGCGTTCCATGGCCTCGTCCACCTGTAATTCGGTCATGAAGCCCAAGCGCCCCATGTTGATGCCGACTATGGGTATGGCGGCCGGTCCAGTGAAGTTCACCGCCCTCAATATCGTCCCGTCGCCGCCCACAGTAATCACAAGGTCTGTGGTCTCAGCCCTAGGCAAGAGGGATTCCAGGTTTTCGGCTGGAGATATCCAGCTATTCTCCGAAAGGTTCAGGTCGTGGAGAATGGCCGTGCTTAGGTCCAGTGCTTCAGGCACTCTAGCGTTGTAGATGATTCCGATGTTTTTCATCGTTGTTTGGCCGGCATATCCCTTTCTATGGTCTGGTTCGTAAATACAGCTTCTTAATTATGACCCTTTTTCTATTAGGCTGCTCCGGGTTATTTTTAGGGTATCCCTGCTCGCTAAACCGCCAGTGCTTTAACGGCTTCTTGGGCCGCTTCCATGACAAACCCTGGCGCGATTCCCATGAAGACCATCGCCGCTCCTGCCAGTCCCAGAGCCAGCCATGGCGCCGGCGACGCCGTAATCTTCTGAACGGACTCCGAAGGCTGAGTGAACATCACTCTGATGATGCGCACGTAGTAGTAGGCGGAGACCGCGCTATTTATCACTCCCAGGATGGCCAGCCAGATCAGTCCACTATCCACTGCCGCCGTGAATATATACAGCTTGGCGATGAATATCCCGGTTGGCGGCACGCCGATCAAAGCCAGCAACGACAGAGCCAGCACTACGGCCAGTACCGGATTCCTGGTGGATAGACCAGCGTAGTCGCTGATCTGGTCGCTGTTGATCTTGGAACTGATGATGGTGATGGCGAAGAATGCGGTCAGGTTGGCCGCCGCGTAGGCTGCTAAGTAGAAAAGGACTGAATCGGGGCCGATGGCTGCGAACTCTGGGGCCTTGAAGATGCCGTCGCCCGATTTTACTCCAGCCGCCACACCTACCAGAATGTACCCCGCATGGGAGATGGTACTGTAACCGAAAAGACGCCTAATGTTGCTCTGGCTGATGGCCACCAAGTTCCCGATGACCATAGAAGCGCCGGCCAGGCCGGCGATCAAGATTCCCCAGTCCAAGGCAGCATCGAAGAACCCGGTGAAAAGTACCCGCAAGACAATTGCGAAGGCAGCCGCTTTGCTGGCCACCGACAGGAACCCGACCACGGGAGTGGGGCCACCTTCATAGACATCTGGCACCCACATCTGGAACGGGGCCGCCGAAAGTTTGAAGCCGAACCCGGCAATCATCAGGATGATCCCCAAGAACAGGGCGTAGTTTCCGAAGGGCGTGTCGCCCGTGGCCTGGCCGATGCCCGTGGAAATTTCCGTCAATTGGGTGCTGCCGGTAAACCCGAAGACCAGGGCCATTCCATAGAGCATCAGCGCCGAGCTGACCGCCCCAATGATCAGGAACTTCATTCCTGCCTCACTGGAGTTCTTGGTCAATAAGAAGGCGGTCAAAGCGGCCATGGGCAGAGTCGTCAACTCCAATGACACGTAGATGGTGATCAGTTCGGTGGCGGCCGCCAAGAGCATCATCCCAGTGGCGGCGAACAATATCAGCCCGAAATACTCGCCCTGGAACCGCTCCATGTTTCGCACATAATCGGTGGACGACATCACGACCAAGGCTGCGCAGGCAATGACCAGGAAGTTAAAGAACAGGGCGAACCGGTCGACCGAAATCGTTCCCAGCAGAATACTCGGCTCTTCGGTGGAGAAAGCATCGGCGCCGTGGAGCAAACTGGTGGCTCCCGCCAAGTCGTAGAACTGTATCAGGCTCAGAACGAACGGCCCGGCCAGAGACGCAAGGGCGAAGTACGGCAACAGGCTCTTTTTAGGCAGAACCAGGTCCAGCAAGATCACCAGCACCGCGGCTCCAGCCATGGCGAGATAAGGGGATAGTACGTAAAAATCGTGGACTGACATTACGGGTTAATCACCCCATTTAGAACCTCGACCATGGGGTTCAGTCCGGATTCGAAAACGTCGGTCAACAACGAGGGCCAGATACCCACTCCGATGATCGTAACTACCATCAACGCCAGGGGAGCCGCCTCAACCACCGAGGCATCGGTCAGGTCGTCAAAACTCTCCCGCCGCAGGCCGAAGAAGGTGCGCTCCATCATCCAGAGGATATAGCCCGCCGCCAGGATGATACCCAGTACTGCCAGCACCGTGGGCCAGGCGTAGGCTTGGAAAGCCCCCAGAAACACCAACAACTCTGAGACAAATCCGCTCAGTCCTGGCAGCCCTAGAGACGCCAGTCCTGCGATTAGCATCGCCACAGCCACCACCGGCATCCGCCCGGCCAGGCCACCAAGGTCCGGTATGTAGCGGGTGTGAGTCTTCTCATATACCAGCCCCACCGCCAGGAACAACAGTCCGGTCACCGTGCCGTGGGTGAACAGTTGCATGGCGGCGCCGTTCAGTCCGGTGACGCTCAGGGTCCCTTGGGAGATTCCCACGGAGCCGATGCCCACCAACACCAATCCCATGTGGCTGATGCTGGAGTACGCAATCAGTCGTTTCAGGTCGGTCTGCCGCATGGTGACCACCGCACCGTAAAGCACACTGACCACACCCAAGACCACCAACGCCCAGGCAAAGCGGTCGGTCTGGGAGGGGAACATGCCCACGTTGATACGGAGGAGCCCGTATCCGCCCATCTTGAGCAGCACGCCGGCCAGCATGACGCTGGCAGCGGTTGGCGCATCGGTGTGGGCGTCGGGCAGCCAGGTGTGCAGCGGCCAGGCGGGCAGCTTTATCGCGAAACCGACGAAGAAGAGCCAGAACAAACCGGACAGTGGGATCAGCAGTCCGGCGGAGGTCAACATCGTGGCTTTGGTGGAGAGCTCCACCATATTGAACGTGCCGATATCGGCGGTCAGGAATACCGCCACGATGCCCACCAGCATGAAGGCGCTGCCCAGGATGGTGAAGATCAGGAATTTCATGGCCGAGTATTCTTTTCGGCCGCTGCCCCACACTGAGATCAGCATGAACATGGGCACCAGCTCCAACTCCCAGAAGAGGAAGAAGAGCAGTAGATCCATGGAGGTGAATACCCCCATTACCGCCGTTTGGAGCACCAACAGCCAGATGAAATACTCTTTGACCCGCATGCCGATGTGCCATGAAGCCAGCACGGAGCACATGCCCAGCAGTCCGGTCAACGCCACCAAGGGCGCGCTGAGCCCGTCCACGGTCAGCAGGTAATTCGCGTTCAGGCCCACGTCGGGGATCCAGGTTATCTGATCAACGAACTGGAACCGGTCTGCGCCATCAGCCCGGTCAAAGAAGCCAAAGACCAATAGCGACAGCACGAGGTCGGCCAGAGCGATCAGAACGGCGAAATTCCGCACATTCTTGTCGCCTCTAACCAGCAACAGCAATACCAACGCTCCTGCCGCAGGCAGGAACACCGTCGCCGTTAAAAGTCCGTTGAAACCGTCTACCATCTAGTCCTTTATCTCTATGCCAGCAAAAACGCCAGAATGATGGCCATTACGCCGAAAGCTACCCCGGTCGCGTAGGTCTGAACCTGTCCGGTCTGGAACTTCCCGATGGCCGTGCCAATGTTCCGGAAGAACCATCCAATGGTGTCCACGACCCGGTCCACAATATTGCTGTCGATCCAGTCGGTCGTACCGGCGATGCCCTTGTAGAACCCCTTTCGAACGACCAGGTTCTCGTACAGGATGTCCATGTAGTATTTCTGAGAAAGCAGGGTATGCACAGGCTTAACTTTCTCCAGAGGGTCGGCCCGCTGGTCTTTTCGGCGCAAGTAGAGGAGCAAAGCGAGCCCGATTCCCGAAAGCGCAGCCACGGTCGAGATGGTGGCCATCCAACGGCTGAAGTCGAGAGTTTCTGCGTGTCCAACGGCTCCCAGCGCTGCGCTCAGGCCATCACCCAAGAACCCGGTTATCCAGTGTCTGGGTATGCCGATCTCCTCGGTCCACTGGGGATTCGCCAAATAGCCTACAAGTACCGCGATCACACCCAACACCAGCATTGGCAGCACCATGACGAAGGGCGACTCGTGCAGATTCAGGCCACCGTGACCGCCGTGGGGAGCTTCCGCATCTGGTTGGCTCTGGGCCCTGTCTGCCAGTTCTTTCTCGATGCCGCCACGGAACTCGCCGTGGAACGTCAGGATGATCATCCTGATGGTATAGAAAGCCGTGACTATCACGCCCCCAATCAGCGCGGAGAAAGTCACCTTGTTGACCCAATTGTCTACTAGGCCGGTACCGTTCCAGGCGCCCAGGAGTATCTCGTCTTTACTCCAGAACCCAGCCAGAGGAATGATTCCTACTAAGCTCAAGCCCGCGACCAACACTAGGATGTAGGTGATCGGCATGACCTTCCGCAGGCCTCCCATGTAACGCATGTCGAAGGTTCCCGTGGCGTGGTTAACACTGCCTGCCCCAAGGAAGAGGAGCGCCTTGAAGGCCGCGTGAGTCACCAGATGGAATATTGCCGGCGCATACAGACCCAGTCCCAGGGCCGCCATCATGTAGCCTAGTTGACTGATCGTGGAGTAGGCCATCACCCGCTTGATGTCGTTCATCACCAGGCCCATAGACGCCGCGAAAACGGCGGTAAATGCGCCCACCAAAGCCACGACAGTCATCGCGTCGGCTGAGTGCTCGAAGACCGGGAAGAACCTGGCCACCAGAAAAACGCCGGCGGCGACCATGGTGGCCGCGTGGATCAGGGCGCTGACCGGGGTTGGGCCCTCCATAGCATCGGGGAGCCAAGTATGCAGTGGAAATTGGCCCGACTTGCCCGCAGCCCCGGCAAAGATGCCCAGGGCCAGCCAGGTCAGGGCCGCGCCGCCAAGTATGGCTCCGGCGGCAGCTTCGGGCCGGGCTGCTTCCCATATGTCCGGAATATGGAAGGCGTTCAGCCCTGCTGCAGCGAAGTTGTCTGACTGGGTGAACAGATACAAAATGGCGATCAGGAATCCAACGTCGCCGATGCGGGTGATGATGAACGCTTTCTTGGCTGCAGCAGCCGCAGCAGGCCGTTCATGCCAGAAGCCAATCAACAGGTAGGACGACACACCCACCAACTCCCAGAACACATAGAGCTGGATGATATTGGACGCCAACACCAGCCCCAGCATAGCAGCAGTGAACAGAGACATGTAGGCGTAGTAACGGGAGAAGCTCGCGTCACCCTTCATGTAACCGAGGGAGTAGATCTGCACCAGTAGGCTAACCCCGGTGACCACCACCAACATCAGCGCCGTCAATGGGTCGACCAGCAGACCGAAATCGATGGTCGCACCGCCAACTTCCAACCATTCGACGGGCTCGAATTCCAGTTCGTAGCCCAGGATCACCGAGCGCAGGGTCCAGATTGAGAATCCCAGCGCTGTGCCCAGGGCGGCGATGGTGGCTAGTCCGCTAACCAGGGAAAATCGGTTGAAGAAGGGTCGGACCACCAACGCGGCGAATACAAAGGAACCCAAAGGCAGCAAGAAGATGGACCAGATCACAGCTTGGCTTGCCATCTATAGCTTCCGGAGTATCTCTTCAGCGACGTGTTCTCTACCCTTGGGCACGTAGATATTGAACGGGACCCGTTCGGCCCAGTCCAATATGTCGCCCTCCGGCAAGATGCGGGTCGGCAGGCCCTCGCCTTCGAGGACCTCTTTCCACATCTCCGCCAGCATCAGGTTTGGCGCTTGTTTGAATTCAACCCACATATTCTCTTAAAACCCGAAGGGGTCAGTTCCGCAATGCGGTGGCCTCAGACAGGTCCACCGATTCGTTGGTCCGGTACATGGCGAAGACGATGCCCAGCCCTAGGGCAATCTCGGCGGCGGCCACTGTGATGATGAATACCACGAATACCTGTCCGGTGAGCACCGAGCTGATGTCGTTTTGCAGGGCGGCCGGGGCCAGGTATTTAGCCATGGCGACCAGGGTCACGTTGACGGCGTTGAACATCAGTTCAATAGACATCAACACGGCCAAGACATTACGCCGGGCCAGGGAGCCATAAAGGCCGATACAGAACAAGATGGCCGAAACGACCATGATTGCTTCAAACGACATGCTCAGCTAGCCCTTCCCCGTTCCCGGATTTGGCCGCACCAGTACTAAAGCTCCGATTAGCGCCGCTAACAGCAGCACCGAAACTGCCTCAAAAGGCAGCACATAATCACTTACCAAAAGGTCTGCCAGACCCGCGTTTTGGACCTCGGATTGTTCTTCGGGACCGGTGATTCCGGCTTCAGTCAAAACGTCGCCGGTCAGCGTGGTCACTGCGCTCGTCTGGACCAGATCGACGCGCTCTTGCTGCTCTGCGGGCAGGAATTCCCACTGGGTGTCCACCGCCACCGCTACCAAGGCGGCGAACAGCAGGGCGGCAAGAACCGCCGCCGGCAGCTGCATTCGATTGGGCAGATTGCCGTGTTGGACGTCCCGGGTCAACATCACGGCGAAGATTATCAGGATGGCGATGGCCCCCACGTAGATCAGTACTTGGACCACGGCCAAGAACTCGGCGCTGAGCAGGATGAAGAACCCGGCCACTGCAATGAAAACCACAATCAAGAGCAGAGCGGCCCGGAACAGGTCCGGCACCAGCACCACGCCGAGAGCTCCGACCACGGCCATCACACTCAGAATCCAGAAGACTACGTCTTGGAAGAGCATCTACTCGGTCTCCTTAACCGGAGTGGGTGCTGTCTCACCGTCTTCTACGAATGACGAGTCCACCGGTGGCTCTTGTTCAACCAGGTCCGAAGGCACAGGCCGGTCGATCCTCATGCCCGCCTTCTCTTTTTGATGCCACTGCCAGCCCTCCCGGCCTACCTCCTGCCAACGGAGAGGGTGGCCACCTCTGGGGTCGTAGCCGCTGTCCTCAAGCTGCGGCCGGAAGTAGGTGCTGGGGCGTTTCTCGGCCTGGCGCAAATGGTCGATATC
>Ga0209019_1000136_pt1 | contig 34822 bp, 25 predicted proteins | sample METZYME_3_300m_FD_187549 | JGI IMG/M metagenome (GOLD analysis project Ga0209019, IMG submission 187549) | Marine microbial communities from oxygen minimum zone in mesopelagic equatorial Pacific - METZYME_3_300m (SPAdes) (version 2) | ecosystem: Environmental > Aquatic > Marine > Oceanic... | reverse complement strand
AACACATAACGGAGTAGATGATACGTATGAAGGGTACTGTGAAGTGGTTCAATGACCAGAAAGGTTTCGGATTCATTACACCTGAGGATGGGAGCAAGGATTGCTTCGTCCACCACAGCGCGATTCAGGCCGAGGGTTTCAAGACTCTCGCTGAGGGCGCGACAGTGGAGTTCGATATGGGTGAGGGAGCAAAAGGTCCTGCTGCAGAGAACGTAGTTCAGATCTCGTAAAGCAGGGTTTTTCCCTAAACAGAGGCGGGCCGCTCCCACGTGGGGGCGGCCCGTTTTTTTGTGCGGTAGTAAATCGACCCTGATTTCTATCCCTATAACTTGTTTCCTGTCCTTCGAAGCCTGACTCTAGCGGGATCGAGTCCATCACCATGGGGTTTTCAAATGAATAAGCCGGCCTTAGTGCTCGTGACCATAGTACTTTCGCTGATTGCCCTATCTGGATTCGATTCTTCGTTCTCTTTCGAAAAAGATTTTTCGGCGGATCTCAATGGACCTGATGTTTTGGCCTTCGCCAACCTTGTAAGCACGGTAGAGATAGCGCGTGAGAAATTCCGGTCACTTGCGGTTGCCATGCCGGAGGAGGCGTATCCGTGGCAGCCTATGGCTGGGGTGCGCTCCGTATCGGAAGTTTATCAACACATCGCGGCAGATAATTTCTTTGTTCCAACACTTATGGGTATCGCGGCACCACCGGAGACTGGGATCAATGAGGATGCTTCGACCTTCCGGGCATTTCAGGAGCGCGAACTAACCAGAGACGAAGTGATTGAGACAGTTGAAGCGTCGTTCGAATTTTTTTCTAGGGCGATGCAGGCCACCACGAGTGACCTCGATCGCCATATTACACTGGGTACAAGCGAAACCACTGTGGGTGATGTCTGGATCCGCGCGGTAGTTCACCTTCATGAACATCTAGGTCAGAGCATCGCTTATGCGCGTACGAACAAGGTCGTTCCGCCCTGGAGCAATTAAGCACTACTTATCGAGCGTCTTGACTTGAGACCACCAATCATCAGTTCCCTTCAATGACTAGCTTCTTCCAAGACATTCTTGAGCGCCAGGGTGTCCTCATTCTAGACGGGGGTTTGGCAACTTCTCTCGAAAAACGGGGGCATCGCCTGGACCCCCACCTATGGTCAGCCAAGATGCTAATTGATTCACCGGAGGAAATCAGTGCTGTTCACCATGCATTTCTAAGAGCGGGTGCCGACTGTATCACCACAGCAAGCTATCAGGCGAGCTATAAGGGTTTCTCTCGTTTCGGCTTTGACGAAGCCGGTACAGACGAGCTGCTGATTCGTTCGGTCACCCTCGCACGGGATGCGGTTAATGATTTTTGGTCGGACGTCGCCAGGCCTAATAGTCGAATCCGTCCATTGGTTGCAGCAAGTATAGGGCCATACGGTGCATACCTGGCTGACGGTTCGGAGTACGATGGTCGTTACGGGATCGCTGATCAGGATTTAATCGACTTTCACAAACGCCGATTTAGGCTGCTTGTGACTTCTGAGGCAGACCTGGTCGTATGTGAGACGATTCCGTCAATGGATGAGACAAGAGTCCTCCTAGATCTTTTCGATGCAACTCCAAACGCACGAGGTTGGATTAGTTTCAGTTGCCGAGACGGTGGCCATCTAAGTGACGGTTCGCCCATCGAGGCTGTTGTAGACCTCTGTGAGCATATCGAGGGACTCGTCGGTGTAGGAGTCAATTGCACAGCTCCACAATTCGTGAATGAACTTATTACTCGGATTCAACCGAGAACTGAGCGGGCGGTCATTGTTTATCCGAATTCTGGGGAAAGCTGGGATGCTAAGAACAAGAAGTGGGCGGGGACCAATTCTGGGGAAAGCTGGGTTGAGATGGCTGAAATGTGGTACCGGGCAGGTGCACGAGGGATTGGGGGATGCTGCAGAATAGGACCGGAGGTGATCAACCAGGTGCGTAGCCAAATCATTCCGATAAGAAGCGCTGAGTAGCGCACCTGTACCCGGTTAGATGAAAAAGCTAGGTCTTGGGGATCCGAATCTTGGTGATATGTACACACCATTCACGTTAGGACTCCCTTGCCGCTGCCGATCCTAGGAGACTAGGCTTCCCTTCCGGTTTTCGCAGACCTTCGGAGAGATTTATGAACCTGCATCGCATTGTGCTCCGCTCGATCTTCCTCCTTGCGCTTGCCTCTGCACTGCCAGTTTGGGCTGATGGGCAGCAAATTCCTGCACCTGAAGAATTCTTCGGACATGTCATGGGAGCGGACCGAGAGTTGGCTCGGTGGGATAAGCTGGTCGATTACTATGACATGATTGGGGAGAGAAGTAATCGGGTACAGGTGGTGCATATGGGTCCGACGACACTTGGAAATCCATTCCTCTCAATCTTCATCTCGTCACCAGAGAACCTGGCGAATCTGGAAGAGATCAAGCAGATGAATGAAATTCTCCAAGATCCACGCGGACATTCACGCGATGAAATTGAGAATGCGATAGAGAACGGAAAGGTTGTGTTCGTTCAGTCATATGGGTTGCACTCGACCGAAGTGGCGGCGAGTCAATCGGCGGCTGAGATCATGTATGACTTCGCAACTCGCACAGACGATGGGATTACGGAAATCCTAGAGAACACGGTTTCAATCCTAATCCCTGCGTTCAATCCAGACGGTAATGTAATTGTGACGGACTGGTATGACCGCTGGGTTGGGACGGAATATGAGGGGGCTAGCCCTCCGGAACTCTACCATCACTACATCGGCCACGATAACAATCGGGATGCGTTCATGCAGAACACGGTCGAGTCGCGGTACGGGGCTGAGATCATCTTCCGCGAATGGATCCCTCAGGGGTACATCGACCATCACCAGATGGGACCCTATACAGCCAGAATCTATTTGCCTCCTTATGCTGAGCCTATCCGTCCCGGTGGTGATCCGCTTGTATGGCGTGAGATGTCTTGGTACGGGGCACATATAGCCTACAAAATGGAGGAAGAAGATCTGCCGGGTGCCGTGAACGCCGCGATTTACTCAGGGTGGGGACACTTTGGTTTTCATTGGATCACACCTTTTCACAACATCGCAGGCATGTTGACTGAATCGGCGAGCGCACGCCTTGCTACCCCGCTATACGTTCATCCAGATCAGCTTGGTGGATCGCGTCAACTTCCAGAGTATGCAGAGCAAACGACATTTCCGAGCCCCTGGCCAGGGGGATGGTGGCATGTACGAGACATCGTCGAGCGGCAGATCGTTGCGACCTTCTCTCCCCTAGAGATCGCAGCCAAGAATCGTGAAACTGTCCTCAGGAACGCATATAACAAGGCCCACAGGCAGACCCAAAGAGGGATGGAGGATGACGTTAAGGCCTATGTGATACCAGCGAATCAACATGACGTGCTGACCTCGCTTAAGATGGTGAACAAGTTGATTGGTCAGGGCATTACAGTGGAGCGCTCGGATCAACAGTTCACGCATGAAGGTCATGTGTATGCTGCTGGCACCCACGTGGTTTCTTTGGCCCAGCCAAAGCGTGGAGTAATTCGTTGGCTGCTCGGTCAGACGTACTATCCTGATAACAGCTATACCAGGACACCTGAAGGTGATCCGATTCGACCCTATGACATGTCTGCGGATGTGCTTGCTGAGTTCATGGGAGTACGTGTAGATCCCGTATCCACTTCCGTGGAAGTTCCTCTGTCAGTTCTGACTGATTGGGTTAACCCCGTAGGGACGGTGTCACGGGGCCAGCAAGGGTATCTTGTCAGTGGTCTCCAGAATGACGCGTTTAAGGCCGCAAACCTTCTTTTCGAAACTGGTGCATCAATGCGACGCGTGAACATTGATGCGGGTCGAGCAAGAGCAGGTGACTTCATCGTCGACTCAGAAGTGGCAGCATCTACCGTCTCTGAAGTAGCAGAGGAGACCGGGGTAGATTTCATGGCGCTGAATGTGGACCTCGCAGACTTCAGTCACCCCATTGAACGTCAACGTATTGGCATGTACCAGAGGTACTACGGCGGAAATATGGACGAGGGCTGGACTCGTTGGCTTCTCGAGGATTTCGAATTCGAGTACTCCAGCCTACTGGATCCGGACATATTAGAAGGTGACCTGGCTGATAAATGGGATGTCATCATTCTTCCGGCTGACAGTAAGGAGATGATGTTAGGGCCATCCGGCTCGAATGAAGGCAGGGGCCCTGACCCCAGCAGCACCCCCCCTGACTATAGAAGCGGGTTTGGGCAAGAGGGTATTGAAGCTCTAGAGGCATTCGTTCAAGCTGGGGGAACGCTTGTGACTTTTGCTGAGGCTGGAGACCTCGCAATCGATGAGTTTGGACTCCCAGTGCGCAATGCCGTTTCAGGTATGTCGGGCAATGAATTCTGGTCTCCGGGATCCACGCTGAAGGTAGATGTCGATACTTCGAGCCCCTTCGCGCATGGGATGCCTGAAAGGGCGTTGGCCATCTACTTGGCTAATGGTCAGGTCTATGAGACGGTGCCGGGTGCCCGTAGCTCAGATGTCCGGAGAGTCTTGACCTACATAGACCGTGATATTCTCCAGAGCGGCTGGCTCCTTGGGGAAGAAGTGATCGCGAACAAAGCGGCAGTGGTATCAGTGCAGCACGGGCAAGGAATGGTCTTGCTAATCGGTTTCAGGGCACAGCACAGAGCCCAGACGCACGGAACTTTCAAGCTATTATTTAACGCACTTATGGGGCATTCCTAGGAAATACCAATTGTTGCTCGGATAATTCTTGTAAGTTCAGGAAAATCGGTATCGAGGTACTCATTACCACGCGCCTGCGCCATGGCTGCGTAGGGCCCATCTCCTCGGGGCGGGCCATCGCCGTACTTGGCATAGAAAGAATCTACCACCTGCATTCCCTCGATAACTCTACCGAACGGGGCAAAGCCATCGGAGTCAAGCATCTTATTGTCCCTATAGTTGATAAAAACCTCAGTTGTCCGGGTATGTAATCCGCCTTTAGCAAAGGTCATTGCACCGCGGCTGTTAGTCTGAGTTACAGGGTCGTCGATGATGAACTGAGTTTTCCAGGCTTGGTTGACATATGGGTCGGCATTTAGCCCGAACTGTGCCATGAAATCTCCAACCACCCTATAAATGCGAGTGTCGTCGTAATAGCCTGCTGCAACCAGATTATAGAAGCGATTTGCCCCAAGAGGGGCCCAGTCCCGGTGCACCTCGACTAAGAAGTCGCCGACACTTGTCTCGAATAGTACCTGGAAGGTGGCGGGTGCCATTTCCCCGAATTGCTCAGGGCGTAGGAGTGGGTTACGAGCTGGGCGTTGCTCCTCTGGCTCGCTCCCACCGCAGCCAAAGAGAAGCGCGAACACTGCCAGGGCCAAGGTTTGTCGTCTCATCACTTGCAGCTCCCTTCCGGTTGCCTAAAGAATTTTGCAGGGGGAGATGGATCTTCCATCTGCACTGTAACCAGCATCCCGTCAACCCCATGACCTTGCGGCCAACGGACAGTAACTGGAGCTTCGACCTCTTTACCGGAATGAACCGGGCTCTTGGGCCACAATCGATATCGTGAAGACTGTCCATGGTTGATATTAGAAGTGATACGGTTACCAAGCCGACTACTGAGATGCGAGAAGCAATGGCGGCAGCGGCAGTTGGTGACGATGTATACGGAGAGGACCCAACAGTTAGGGAGCTAGAGGAATTGACCGCAGAGCTGATGGGTAAAGAGGACGCCGTATTTGTGCCTACTGGAAGCATGTCTAACCAAGTCGCGATCCGGACGCATACAGAGCCTGGAGACCTCATCCTGACGGACCATAGTGCACACCTAATCCGTAGTGAAGGAGGGGCAGCCGCCGCCCTGAGTGGAGTGACTATGAAGCCACTTCCAGGTGTAGATGGCGTATTCACACCGGCTGATATCAATAATGCGATCGAACCCTTACACCGGTTCAATCCAGTAACGTTAAGCCCGCGTATGCGGTTGCTCTGTGTGGAGAATACGCATAATGCAGGGGGAGGCACCGTTTGGCCGCTTGAGCAGATCCATGCTGTAGCTACAGCAGCTCATGCGCACGGCCTGGTCACTCATCTAGACGGAGCGCGCCTTTGGCACGCGACCGCTGCTTCTGGTGTTAGTGAAGGCACGTACGCTGAGCCATTCGATACTGTCAACGTTTGTTTCAGCAAAGGGTTGGGCGCCCCTGTAGGCTCAGCTCTTGCTGGGCCTAGAGACTTGATCGCTCGATCTCGCCGTTTTAAACAGCAATTCGGTGGTGGATTTCGACAGGCTGGGATCCTTGCAGCAGGTGCTCTCCATGCGCTTGAGCACCATCGCGATGACCTGGTGAAAGATATCAAGCACGCAAGACAGTTTGCCGCAGAGCTTGAGGATTTAGATGGTCTTGAAGTCGACCTTGACCGAGTACAATCGAACATAGTCCGATTTTCTGTGCAGATAATGAGCGCAGGAGATTTTGTTCACAGATGTCATGAACAGGGTGTACACATGCTTCCTAGTGGCCCACACGGTATCCGTGCTGTTCTCCACCGTGATGTGGACACCGAAGACCTCAACACTGCTCTGGAGGTAGTTACTTCAGTCTTGCACTCCAGTAGCACTGACTTGTCGCCCACGAGCGAATAGGGGGCGTTCTAGAACTTACTGAAAAATTCCCAGATCACTTCGCTCGCGATTGTGCCCGTTTGGTCTTGAGGACCAGGCCATTCGTGTCCCCAATCATTAATTCGGTAATACCACACTTCATTACCGTTTCGGCCGTTTCGATAGTAGAAAGCATGCGTGCTCGGAGCGAGAAAGACGCTGTCCACAGTCGTAGTGTTATTCAAATCCGCCCAGAACGAAACGATCTCATCGACGTGTGGAGCACCACCCCACCCACCTCCAGCGCTCATACTTCCGTCGATCGGTACCACACGATCTTCGACGCCATGAATATGGAGGACAGGAACAGGATCATACGGATTACAATTATTCCAGTCGTGTCCACTCATGGTACCTGTCACTGAAGCTATTCCTCGAAAGACGTTACGGGTTTTACAGGCGAGTGTGTAGCTCATATATCCGCCGTTCGACATTCCAAAAACAAACGTCCTCTGGGGATCTAATTGGTGTTCAGCTTGGAGATCTCTAGCCAGTTCAGATAAATAATTCACATCATCCGTCGAGCTAATATTCAGGCTTGCGTTCCAGTGTCGGGTACCACCACGGTCTGTCGTTCCATACGGGTAGGCTACAGCGAAGCCGTGAACATCTGCAGCCTCATCCATACCAGAGTACCACTGGAGATTTCTTCCATTACTTCCGTAACCGTGAAGGGCCAAGACCAGCGGAGCATTAGTAGGTAAGTTCGCTGGCTTGTATAGAATGTGAGTTCTTTCCGAGCTGATGTTCTCGACTGCACTCGTACATGCGCTGCAGGAGAGGAAAAAGATTGAGACGAGTCGCCTCATGATCATTCGGGTATCCATTTACTCAAACGCTTTGCCCTTGCTCTTCCGCTCGCGGTAGGTTTGATGGCTAGCATCACGGCCTATAGCTGAGGTCCACGCTAGGATAACGAATGATGCTTTTCAGGTTCAACCCGGAGACAGTTATGCGTAACCTCACCCTCTTAATCGTGTTCGTTCTTGCCGTTCCAGTTGCAGGACAGGAGCGGCGGGCGATGACCACTGACGATGGGCTCGACATGGTCCAGGTTGGGGGTGCCATGATTTCGCCGGATGGAAGTTGGGTGCTCTTCTCAAAATCCGAACTCAACTGGGAAGAAAACGAGAGAGAAACGACGTGGTGGAGGGTCTCAACTGAGGGTGGTGAGCCTTATCGCTACATCGGTGACGATGGTGGCGGAAATTTCCAGTTTTCACCGGATGGCAGCAGGCTGGCATTTACAAGATCAGTCGACGATGAATCGCAATTGTTCTTGCTTCCGACAACTGGAGGAGAAGCTGTCCAGCTGAGTGAGCATGAAACTTCGATCGGTTCGTATGCTTGGTCAGAAGACGGATCGAAAATCATTTTTGTTGCTACAGAACCTAGGACCGAAGAAGAGGAGGAGGCTCGAGAAGCCGGGTACGACGCGATCTTTGTGGATGAAGGTCCGAATGGGCAACAGAGCGGTAACTGGAATAACCTCTGGCTGATAGAAGTGGAGTCGGGTGCGGAACGACGTCTGACTGATACTGACCACCGGATTGGATCTTTCTCGGTGGCTCCTAATGGGGATCGAATTCTTTTTACGTCGCGCATAGAGAACCGACGCAATCAACAGAACCTATCCGAGATTCAGCTTCTAGAAGTTGAGGCTGGTACAATTCGCCGACTCACAGACAATAGTGCTCCCGAAGGTCGTCTATCATGGGCACCGGATGGACGCTCATTTGCCTATACTGCTCGCACTGATGGTGAATGGGAGCTGCTTCTCGACAAGATATGGGTGATGGACCCTGATGGAGGTGACCGGCGCATCGTCTCAGGGGCATTCGATGGAAATATCGGGAACTTTGTGTGGGCTCCGGATGCTTCTGCGATCTTATTCAGTGGTCTGCACGGCACGAACAATAATCTCTACCGAATCAACTTAGGTTCGGACTCAGTCGAACAGATCACTTCGTCCGTTGGGTCTCTGGCACCTTCTTCATTCTCCAGAGATCGTGTGAAGATGGCCTACGTGTTTCAGGACTTTGATACTCCTGCCGACATTTGGGTTGGGCCAACGGATGGCACGGGCGCAGTACAATTGACCGATGTGAATCCGACGATCACTGATGAGCTTGTATTAGGTCAGGGTGAGGTCATCCGTTGGGAGAGTAGGGACGGAACTGAGATCGAGGGCATCTTGATGCTGCCTGCTGAATACCAATCTGGCATGCTCCCTTTGCTACTTCACATTCACGGCGGTCCTGCTGGCGTTTTCCGGAACTCTTTCTCGGCGTCAAACCACGTCTGGGCCGGGCTTGGATACGCCCAACTGTTCCCTAACGTGCGAGGGAGTTCCGGTTACGATGATGATCTGCTTCGAGGCAATCTTCGCGACATCGGAAGTGGAGACTACGAAGATCTCATGACTGGTGTCGATGAGTTGATAAGTCGTGGTATAGCAGACCCAGACAAGTTAGGCCTACGTGGTTGGAGCTATGGAGGTATCCTTGGTGGCTGGACCATCACCCAGACGGATCGGTTCAAGGGGGCATCCGTAGGTGCTATGGTGTCAGACTGGACATCTGAGTACGGTCCGGGGTTCAACCACGACGTCCGACTGTGGTATATCGGGGGCACTCCATGGGATAATACGGACGAATGGAGAGAGCGTTCTGCATTGACCCATGTTGCTAATGTGACTACACCGACGCTTGTCCTGCACGGCATTAATGATAGAACCGATACTGAACCCCAGAGTATGATGTTCTTCCAAGCTCTGAAGGATCAGGGCAAGATTACGCGCTACATCCGCTTCCCTCGCGAGCCTCACGGGTTCCAAGAGCCACGTCATCAGCGTACTCGAGACGTGGAAGAGATCCGATGGATCCAGAAGTACGTGAGGAATATTGAGTGGACGCCTTGGGAGCGGCCCGAGAAGAACGAGAAGAAGGTGGTGTCATGATCGGAGTGATGTGATGTCCAGAAAGGATTCAACCACACTCGGGGGTGGCTGCTTCTGGTGTCTCGAAGCTGTTTTCGAGATGGTCTCAGGCGTAAGTCGCGTTAAATCTGGATATACCGGTGGGCATGTAACTGACCCGAGCTACAGGAAGGTTTGTGGCGGCTCTACGGGACATGCTGAAGTCGTCCAAATCGCCTTCAATGCGGATATTATCACTTTTCGGGAGCTTCTCGAAATCTTCTTTGTTGTTCATGATCCAACAACGCTCAACAGACAAGGAAACGATGTTGGTACCCAGTACCGCTCAGTGATATTCCACCATACTGACGGTCAGAGAGAAACCGCATTGGACCTTATCCGGGGGCTCGACAGGGACGGACCATGGGTTGATCCGATCGTCACCGAGCTAGCACCCCTCGAAGCCTTCTATCCGGCAGAAGAATATCATGACCGGTACTTTGAGAGAAATGGCGAACAGCCGTATTGTCAGGTTGTAATTGCACCAAAAATTGCGAAATTTCGCGAGCATGTCATGAATCAAGGCATATCTCCCACCTAGCTTCCTGGGGTGATATGCACCGGAGTTCTGTCGGACCCCTGCCGTCTGTGGGAGGGCCTCTCTTCCACGCTCTTTGAATGATCCTGTAATGAGCGGAACTTCATAGTGTTGGATGGTATAAGGCAGGCTGAAACAGCAAACAAAACTGATGAATCCAGGGAGATCGCACGAATGCCGAAACCCGAAGCCGCCCTCGTTAAAAAATGGAGAGACTTAGCTGAAGAGGGTTGCTTATATGCCGAGATCGCTAGGCTATATCCTGGTTTTTCGGTCGACCAGGTCCGCCACTACTGCTTGGGACACACCGGACGGAAGATACCGGGACCGATCCAGCAAGTGGATCGCTGGTTAGGTTCGAATGTTTGGTTGAGAGGAGAGAATTCTCCCCATGCAGAACTGACTGAAGAGGTAGCTCGACAGGTTTTGGACGATTGGGACGAGGAGGCCGATCGTTGGAAAATGTCCGGAGCTGATTGGGCTAAAGAACTCGGTGTATCAGCGAGTACGATCTATATGCTTAGGCGAGGTGAGACATGGAGACACCTTGGTCATCTGAATAGCGGCCGTAAACCAAGGAGGTCGCGGAGAAGGAGGCGCTCGGCGTAGATAGTGGCAGGAGGGAAGGACTACTCGAGGTTAATCCGAGTAGGGGCTGAAGATTCCGCCAGGTTTGCCTGTGTGGGCTGGAATTATCAGTTACTTAGCTAATTTCTGGGTGTAGTGATAAACATTGCTACATTGAAGCAGGTGTGGACAACTTCCTAGGGCACTTTTAGAGTATCGGACCCTTACTAGGACGGGTTGTTTTCATTCTTAAGGCGGTTAGAAGACTGACTTTGGTTACTCGCTCGACCGGCCATTTGGGTCCATCGTGCCAGCCGCCACGTCGAGCGATAGCCCGGCGTGGCTTTACTGTTTTCGGGAGTGCGAATGATTGCAGTTAATGGCGTAAGCAAGAATTACGGCTCTGTGATTGCAGTCGACGATTTGAGTTTTACTGTCGACCGCGGTGAAGTCGTCGGGTTCCTTGGACCGAACGGGGCCGGGAAGACGACGACAATGAGGATGATTACAGGTACTCTTCAGCCTGATAAGGGTGAGGTTCTATTCGATGGAACACCAATCACTGAGGACCTCACGGAAGCAAAACGTCGAGTAGGGTACCTGCCTGAAGCGAACCCATTGTATGATGAGATGCTGGTCGCTGACTACCTGCAGCACGTGGCTGATCTCCGAGGCTTGTCTTTAGACGACACCCGTATGGGCATTGCAAGTGCGGTGGAAGAAACAGCTCTCGCCGCTGTATTTTATCGGCCTGTAGGTGAGTGTTCGAAGGGTTATCGCCAAAGGATTGGATTGGCTGCAGCTATCCTACACCGTCCAGAAATCCTGATTTTAGATGAGCCAACTGAAGGGTTAGATCCGAACCAGCGGGTCGAGATTCGGCGGCTTGTGGGTAACCTCGGGAAAGAGCGGACCGTTCTGCTGAGTACGCATGTCATGCAGGAAGTCGAAGCGACATGTTCGCGTTTGGTTATCCTCAGTCGCGGGGCACTCGCCGCGATCGGAAGTGTCCAAGATCTTCTTGCCAATCAAAGTGGAACAGCCCGCTATATTGTTGAGGTTCAAGGTGCTGGCGTCACAGAAACCCTGTCTGGCCTGTCTGGTGTCTCCGGTCACACAGTCGAGGAAGTTGAAGGCCGTGTCCGTGTCGTACTTGAGGCAATCACAGAAGAGGACCTTAGGCCGAAGATTTTCTCGGTTGCACGTGACAACAATTGGATGCTATGGGAATTGTATCGTGAGCGTGCCAACCTCGAACAAGTATTCCGTGATCTCACTTCGGAGGGATTAGAGGAAGAAAATCCTCAGTTAGTGGCTTTGCCGGAAGATCTCGGGATTGAGGGGGACTCGTGATGCGAAGAATCTGGACTGTCGCTCGGCACGAGGTGCGTGGATACTTCGATCAACCCACTGCTTACGTCTTAGTGGTAGCGTTTCTGGGGATCTCTCTCTTTCTGGGTTTCCGCAATATGTATGCGTCGAACTTGGCTTCGATGAGGCCTCTCTTCGATTTGCTACCTATTTTGTTTGCGGTCTTTGTTCCGGCAGCAACGATGCGCACACTCGCAGAAGAGCGGCGGGGAGGAACCCTTGAATGGTTGATGGCCCAGCCCATTTCTGAGGCTGAGGTCATTGCTGGGAAGTTCTTAGGCAATTGGATTTTTGTTCTCATTGCGCTTGCTGGTACCGTACCAACAGCGATCGGAATGCTGATGGCATCAGAAGCTGATCCTGGGATCGTGACTGCTCAGTATGTAGGTGCTGCACTGCTTGCTGGCCAATTGGTAGCGATCGGCATCTGGGCTTCCAGTATGACGCGCAACCAGATCACTGCATTCATCATTGCTGCCGCACTAAGCTTTGTACTGTTCTTGATTGGTGTGCCGGTAGTGCAGATTGGTTTGCCCCCTGCGCTTTCGGGTGCACTCGCACGACTCTCAGTAGTCAGCCACTTTGAAAATGTGGCACGGGGTGTCGTCGATCTTCGGGATGTCCTCTACTTCGTGTCTACCACCGCTCTATTCCTAGTGTTGGCTGTTGGAGCGGTGAGCAGAGAACGGCTAAGCCACCTTCGACCTGAGTTTAAGCGACTACGACTAGGTTCCGCGGTTTTCATCGTTTTAGTGCTAATGGCCAATTTACTTGGAAGCTATATTCGAGGCCGACTCGATCTAACTGCTGAGAATCTCTATACCCTCTCCGAGGGGACAGAGGATTTGCTCGGTGAGATCGACGATGTTGTCCAGATAAAGTTGTATGCTTCCGCAGAACTACCTCCTGAAATCCAGATCCAACTTCGGGACGTTCGGGATTTGCTTGCAGATATGCGGGCAGCTTCGGGTGGTGGTGTGGTGGTGAGTGAGCTGAATCCGGATGATGATGAAGATGCAGCAAGTGAAGCGTCCGCTTTTGGTGTTTTCCCAATTGAATTCAATGTCCTAAGGGATGACGAATTCCAGATCCGGAGAGGTTACTACGGCCTCGCGATGACTTATGCGGATGACGAGGAAGTCATGCCACTCATCACACGTACTGACGATCTGGAGTTTCGTTTAGCATCAGCGATCTATCGCATGACGACGGAAGCCCGCCCTAAAGTCAACTTTGTTGAGGGCTTTGATACAAAAGGGTTAGATGACATTCCTGGACTTCGCGAAAGCTTAGGCGACCGTTACGAGATTAGTTCGGTAGCTATTGCAGGTGAATCGGGTTCGGTGATTTCGGGTGATTCAACGGCAGTGCTTATTGTGGCAGGTCCGACGGCTACCCTAGACAGCTTAGCCGTGCAGCGTATCGAAGAATATGTAGACCAGGGTGGTGCTGCGCTTTTATTGATGGAGTCGATTCTCCTCAACCCGCAAACGCCAAATCCATTGCCTGTGCGATCTGGCCTCGAGTCCATGTTGAGCGATCGCGGTGTGGAATTATCAGGGAGCTTGGTGGCGGATCTTCAATCAAGTGAGAATGTGTCCATGGGGCGTCAGGGACTCTTCAATGTGATAGCCCCCTATCCCTTATGGCCTATTGCGATTCCAGCTTCAGATCACGCGATCACCTCCGGCATTAACGCGGTCACCTTTGCATGGGCTGCTCAACTGGAGATAACAGATACAACCCGGGTAACACCCCTTTGGCAAACCACGCCATCCGGTATCATACGCGCTCCGATGGAGTCAATTGCCCCTGATCAAGAATGGGCCGCCACACCGGATCAACTAGGTGTGCGTACCCTAGCGGTTGCACTTACTCCAGATGAAGGTGAGACACGGGGGAGGATTATCATTGTGGGTGATGCAACCTTCACCGAGTTTCAGTTTCTGCAGGGTAATCCGTCCAACTTGATCTTTCTTGCTAATACGATCGACTGGTTGGCCCAAGACGAATCCTTAATTCGGATTCGTTCCCAAGACCGGACGCCACCGACTTTTGTATTCACTTCCGATTATGGTAAGCTGATGCTGAAGTGGGTGAATTTGGTCGGGATCCCTCTCCTGTTTGTTCTTATAGGGGTTTACCGGGTTACCGGTCGAAAACGTCGTGCTGAGTCTCGATGGAAGGAAGTCGTGGCATGAGCGAGAAAACACTTAAAACGTTGGTCGGTGCCCTGGTCGTTGTAGCTGGACTTTGGGCTGTCGCGGCACTGTTTTCGAGTCAGGGAGATGGAAAAAGGAACGCTGCGGGAGATATCGCCACCTTTTTTGACGATATCTCAGAAGTATCGGTTACGTCAGTCCGCATGAATGGCCCGGATTATAACTCAGAGTTGTCAGGTGGAGTCGATGACTGGGCTGTGAACGGGTATCAGGCGGATTCCGCGACTGTTTTTCGCTTCTGGGCCGCGATGTTGACCCTTGACGTTGGTGATCTGGTAGCGTCCAACCCCGACAACCATGATCGTATGGGAGTATCAGCGGCCGCCGGGTGGTCAATCGAATTCGATCTAGGCGATGCAACCAAGACGATGCTGGTGGGTGATACGGGCCCGAGATCTTCGACCAACTACGTGAGACTCCCAGACGAGGATGCGGTCTATATCCTTGAGGGGGACCTGCGAACCCATATCCGCAGATTACCCAATGAATGGCGCAGTAAAACGGTGGCTAGAGTCGATACGGCTGCGGTTACCCGAGTAGAGATCCAGCGTGATACTGACGAATACACTCTGGTCAGGAGAGACAGTCTTTGGACCTTCGATGATGGAAGTGAGACGAATTCCTCCGCTGTGAACGGGGTCCTGTCGGAATTGGCCAATCTTTTAGCTGTTGGATTCCTTGAGGAGGGAGACTCTCTTGCAGTTATGGATCAGGGGGCTATTACAACCGCATACGACCAAAGCGGTAATGTCCTTGCTATAGTGACGATTGGCACTGGAGATTCAGATCGGTGGGCGCGTTCTGCAGGTGACGAGGTCATTTACAGGATCGGTTTGTACAGAGTGGACCGTATAGCACCCAAATTGGAGAGCATCGAGCCGAGTTCTTGAGGGCCAGGTGTCTGCACTATTAAATGTTGATGTAGTGACGAAACTTTTGGGTTTCTGCAGGCCTCAGTCTGGCAATCAGATTACTCTGTGAGCTTGAGCCACCCTTTAGCGTAGATACTTGGGAAGCGATCCAGATAACCTGGGTAATCCCTGCTGGCTTGTTCCACCATGCTGCGTTTGAGTCTTACTACAGCGATGGGATCGTTGGTCTCCATCATCACATGCCCAAATGGGTCAATTGCGACGGAGGGGCCACCGATAGGTGCTCCACCCTCTGGGCGCGGGCGGTTCGTTGAGAGTACGTACATTCCACTCATGATTGCATTCGCGCGAAGAATGAGTTGCCAACGTTCGTATGTTTCAGGTGGAGTCGCTCTAGGTGCGAAAGCGACCTCGGCCCCTTCAGATGATAAGATCTGAAACCCCTGTGGACGGTTGACGTCAGAGCATATCTGCAGTCCCACTGTGAGAGAGAAGGTGTCAGAGATGGCCCGAGGTGGTTCGGTGCCAGGCATATAGTGGCTTTTTTCCCAGTATCCCTCCTCCTCTGGTAGATGGACTTTGCGGTAACGGGCGTGGCAAACTCCGTTGCCATCGTAGAGAAGGGCAGTGTTGTAGCGGATCCCGGTATCTGGATCTCGGATAATCGCTCCTCCTACAAGGCCGATTCCAACTGATTTAGCTGCTTCGGCCATCAGGACCTGGCGCCATCCGCCTAACTCTTCGGCGTCTTCATCGATTGCTTGTTTAGATGCAGGCGACCATCGATTCAATGGAATCTCAGGTAGGAGAGCTAGGTCAGCGCCTCGGGACTGTGCATCGACGAGTGCCCGTTGAAGTCGTTCTCCGGTAGGATCATCGAAGAAGACCTCAGTGATTAGGGCGACGTGGAGATAGTGGTCAGCCAAGCGTCCAGATCTCGCTATTGGTCGACCTCGAACGAGAGGCCCTGAGCTAGAGGAAGCTCTGTGCTCCAGTTCACGGTATTAGTTTGGCGACGCATATAGGCTTTCCAGGCATCTGAGCCAGATTCACGGCCACCTCCTGTCTCCTTTTCTCCTCCAAAAGCCCCACCGATTTCAGCGCCGGATGTACCGATATTCACATTAGCGATACCGCAATCTGACCCTCGGTGAGATAAGAAATACTCTGCTTCTCGGAAGCTCTCGCTGAAGATTGCTGAAGAGAGTCCTTGTGGCACAGCGTTATGGAGTTCGATGGCCTCCTGTACCTCATCGATTGCCTGTGCTGGTCCGGCGTCGGAAGATCCGTAACTGATAATGTATAGGATCGGTGCAAAGGTCTCCGTCTGCACGATTTCGTAGTGGTTCTCAGCTGCAGCGATGCATGGTGTGACGTAGAGGCCACCGGGGTATTTGTCGCCCACGAGTTGTGTGCCACCATAGATGATCTCTCCACCTTCTTCCAAGAGTTTGCTTCGAGCTTCGAGGAGGTCATCCACTGCCTGTTGGTTTACAAGCGGACCCATAAGTATCTCATCATCAGTCGGGTCTCCGATCCGTACACCCCCGTAGGCTTTCACTAGCCGCGTAACAAGTTCGTCCCGGATGTTCCGGTGCACGATGATACGGCGTGTACTCGTGCACCTCTGTCCCGCTGTTCCAACCGCCCCAAACAAAATGCTAGGGATGGCCAAATCCAGATTGGCGCTAGACGTCACGATGATGGCGTTATTACCTCCCAACTCTAGTATGGTTCGACCGAGGCGTTTTCCGACGACCTCGGCGACCCGCTCACCAACACGGCAGGATCCTGTAGCCGATATTAGGGGGAGGCGTCTGTCATGTAGTAGACGGTCACCCACGGTGGAACCCTTACCAACCACAAGAGAAAAAATAGCTGGGTCCACTTTATTCTCGATGCAGACATTTGCAGCAATCTTTGTTACAGCCAGTGCGGTTAATGGTGTGCCTGAAGCTGGTTTCCATAGGGTGGCATCGCCGCAAACTGCAGCAATCGCAGCGTTCCAACTCCACACTGCCACAGGAAAATTGAAGGCTGTGATCACCCCCACGATACCGAGAGGGTGCCATTGCTCTCGCATGTGGTGGTCGGGTCGTTCGCTTGCCATTGTGAGGCCGTAAAGCTGACGGGAGAGTCCTACCGCGAAATCACAGACATCAATCATTTCTTGAACTTCACCCTCCCCCTCATCCTTGATCTTTCCCATTTCTAGAGTGACCAAGGCACCAAGAGCATGTTTGTTCTCGCGGAGCCGATTCCCAAGTTGTCGGATTACTTCACCACGCTTTGGTGCTGGTACTTTACGCCATTCCAGAAATGCTTGCTGCGCTCTGGTTACCACCTGGTCATACTCATCTTCAGTAACCTGAGTCACAGTGGCGAGGCGAGATCCATCAATAGGGGAGTAGACGTCTAGATCAAGACCTGATCCCATCCAAGTGCCCGCGAACCCTCCGAGGTTGGTATCTTCAATATCGAGCTCTTCTAGGATCTTTTTCGATATTTTTGAGATCTGAGTGCTGCCGGTTTGGCTCATACTTGTTGGTCCACCTGGGGTTGTTGGTTCGCTCTTTTTATATGGGCAGGGTCATAACTTCCCAGGGATTAGTGCTGATTGGAAGGGTAACGGTCGTATGTGGATCCGCCTGTTTTCTCACAGACCAGCGACGAACTCTGCGCTCGTCCCTACTGTCCTGACTAGTCTGATCTTGCCATGACCAAAGAGTTTGCGGAGTTCTTGAAGGGTTTGACTATTTGCGCTGACCTTAAGGGATCGAGATCGGAAATATGGGGCTGGGGCACCGTTGTCCAACCCAACTTGCACCAAAACCGGCGACGCCCCTGGGCAGGCAGTAAGCACTTGCTTCGCTTGCTCGAAGGCTTCTTCTGTCACATCCGATCCAACGTCCAGTTCGATTTTTACAGATAGTTCTCCGCTTCCCGTAAGCTCCTCAAGGGGGCGAGCTGAATCTAAGAAGATCGGAGGGTCATCTTCATCACGTTCCCGGCCGCTCACTTTTCCTGAGAGCAGGACAACAGCGTCTTGTTGGAGTACATCTTTGTGTTCTTGCCACATTTCGCCGAAAGCTAGGACTGTCGCGGTTCCCTGAAAGTCTTCTACCGTGATCTTGCCCCACTCTGAGTTGTTACGTCGAGAAATCTGTCTCGCTACTGCTGTGACAACACAAGGCAAGTCAACGGTGTGTCCTGCGTGTTCAACGAGAGTGCTACTTGAGACGGGCTCAAAGGCCTCCACTACATCTCGATAATGATCTAAGGGATGCCCTGAAATGAAAAATCCCAGAGCCTCCTTTTCACGGGCAAGACGGTCCTGTTCAGCCCATTCAGGCACCTCTCGGAGTGGCGGTTCTGCTTGGGGAAGAGACGAGGTGTCTCCGAACAGAGATCCTTGTCCTGATTCAATTTCTGACTGACGTGCTTGTACTTCACCGTATGCGGTATCGAGGCTTTCTAATAATTGTGCTCGGCCCCCAAACTCATCCATTGCGCCCGCAGCAATCAATGCTTCGCACGCTCGTTTATTAAGGGAGCGGATATCAATACGCTCAAGGAATTCAAAGAGCGAACTAAATCTCCCATTTGGACGTGCCTCGAGAACTGAACGGACCGCCGCCTGTCCGACCCCTCTGACTGCACCCAACCCAAACCGAATCTGCCCGCTTTCCGTGACGGTGAATTTCCATCCCGACTCATTCAGGTTCGGGGGGAGGACTTCAATGGGCTCCTTAAGGCCGGGCACATAGCGGGGCAAGTCCCTGCATGCACCGATATACTTTACGACACTATCGGTGTTGTCGATTGCCGACGACAGGAGCGCAGCCATGAACTCCGCCGGGTAGTGCACCTTCAGCCAAGCTGTGTGGTAGGAAATCAGTGAGTACGCTGCGCTGTGGCTTCGATTGAAACCGTACCGACCAAAGGTTTCAATTTGAGTCCCCAGTTCAATCGCGATCAGCTTGTCGACACCTCGCTCAACACAACGGTCAATAAATTTCTTGAGTTCTTCCTTGATAAGAGAGCTGATTTTCTTCCCCACGGCCTTACGGAGTACATCTGCCTCCCCTAGCGTGAAGCCGGCAAGTTCGGACGCGATCCGCATCAGTTGTTCTTGATAGACGATCACTCCGTGAGTTGATTCGAGAATGTTCTCTAGGTCAGGATGTGGGTATGTGACATCTGTTTTGCCTGTCTTGCGGTCGATATAGACATCGGTCATACCAGAGTCGAGTGGGCCTGGCCGGATCAGGGCGTTGGTCGCGACCAAGTCTTCGAAACGGTCACACCTCATCGCCCGGAGTTTCTCGTTCGCGAGGTTAGACTCGAATTGAAAGACGCCGGAAGTCCCGCCGCGAGCCAGCATTTCGTATACCGCGCGATCATCTAATGGTATGTCGTCTACTGTATCATAGATTTCTTCGGTATCGGGATTACTAAGGTTTCCATATCTCTCCCTTACCATTTCTACTGCGTCATGGATAACAGTAAGTGTCTTGAGGCCCAGGAAGTCCATCTTGAGCATCCCAACCTCTTCTAGACCATTCATGTCATACTGGGTAACGGACATCGCATTGGCGCCGTTGCCATTCTTCCCAGGTTGGACGCTGACTGGGACGTAGTCATCGAGTGGGCCCGGTGCGATCACCACTCCAGCAGCATGAACCGACGCGTGACGAGCAAGCCCTTCCAGAGTGATCGAGTAATCGAAGAGCTGTCGATGCCGGCTGTCAGACTCGTATAAGCTCTTGACCTCCTTGAGTTTGTCGACTGCCTCTTGGACCGTGAAGGCACTGCCAGGCTGGTTCGGAATCAACTTGGCAATGTGGTCAGTTTCAGAAGGCTCAAATCCGAGTGTGCGCCCCACATCACGAATGACAGCCCGACTCTTCATTGTTCCGAATGTGATAATCTGACCAACCGCGTTTTCCCCGTATTTTTGCCGGGTGTATTCAATGACCTCACCCCTACGTTCATAGCAGAAATCGATGTCTATATCTGGCATCGAAATCCGTTCCGGGTTCAGGAATCGCTCAAAGAGTAGTCCAAACTCGAGTGGATCCAGGTTAGTAATGCCCAGCGCGTAAGCGACGAGTGATCCTGCAGCTGAGCCCCGACCTGGTCCGACTGGGATGTTCTTGTCGCGAGCCCACTGAATGAAATCCTGGGTGATCAGGAAATATCCGGCATAACCTGTGCCCTTAATCACCCCAATTTCATAATCGAGTCTTGTCTGGGCCTCTGGCGTTAGTGGGTCGCCGTAGCGCTTCTTTGCTCCCTGAATCGCTAGCTGTTCTAAGTAGTCATTTGGATCAGAGTACTTATCCGGAAGAGGGAATTCTGGTAGGTGGTACTTTTTCTCAAAGACGAGGTCGACTTCATCAGCGATTCTTAACGTGTTTTCAATAACATCGGGTCGATCAGGGAACCGCGATGTCATCTCTTCAGTGCTCTTAAAATAGAGACCCTTGTCGTATTTCATGCGCTTGGGGTCGTCACGATCCTTACCTAACCCAATGCAGAGGAGGACGTCGTGGGCTTCATGATCCTCTGGTCGCAAAAAATGCGCATCGTTCGTGGCAACCACAGGGAGGCCGAGTTCGTCAGCTAACGTGAAGATTTTCTTGTTAGCTTCTGCTTGCCCTTCAGAGTCGTGCGCCTGCACTTCAAGATAATAGCGTCCGTCAAAAACGTTTGCGTACCATTCAGCTGTCTCTCTGGCCGCAGCCCAATTATCTACATCAAGGTGGCGTGCAATTTCGCTAGCTAGGCATGCTGAACTGACAATTATGCCTTCCTGATGGCGGGCTAAGACTTCTCGATCGACACGTGGCTTGTGATAGAAACCCTCTGTGTATCCGATCGAAGAGAGTTTAAGGAGGTTCTGGTAGCCAATCCGGTCACGAGCGAGCAGTACCAGGTGGTAGTACGCACGTCCTCCAACACCGGACTTGGATCGCTCCCGTCGATCCCCAGGAGCAACGTATGCCTCCATACCAATGATGGGCTTGAGCCCTTCGCTAGATGCTTTCTTATGAAAGCTCCAGGAACCGAACATGCATCCGTGGTCGGTGAGCGCGAGTGCTGGCATTTCATGCTCTTTGGCCTTTAAAACCAGATCTCCGATCCGGTTAGCGCCATCAAGTAACGAGAACTCAGAGTGCGTATGTAGATGGACGAAGCTCACTACGTGCTACTCCGGAGGCGGCTAGGATCGGGAAGCATCCATTCTACGGAGCCTGACGGGAGATGCCAATCACTACGGGAGCCCTATACGAAGCAATCGAGAATTACAACGTAAAATGTTGCCAAGGCGACAATAATTAATGCAGTCGGATCGGTAGTTATCGCGTTGTGACTGAAGATTCCACCAATCTCACATGTGGACTTTCTTCCTCAGGCAGAACCGCATTGGAAGGAATCTAAGATTGTCTCCAGCTGAATCATATATTCGTATTTTTCTTTGCCGGGCGCGTACAACCACGAGTCCAACAGGTAACTTCGGTTCTGGTTCTCACAAACGATTACTCGGGTAATGAACACTCCTCCTGCTGGCCAACCACGGTCCGGCGGGTTCCTCCATTCGGCTTGCACTTGATAGCCATTATTTCCCAGGTGTTCAATCGGTCCTGAGGACACATTTTCCAGAGCATGGTCTTGAGGCTCAGAGTAGTGGCCATCTACGAGCTCTGAGCGCCATCCTAGGACTCTTTCCTCTTGCAGGGCCGATGGGATAGGAGTTTTCCAAGTGACTCCTATTTGGCGAATGAGTTCAGAAGGGTCGGGATTGTCATTCCGGAACAGGAATACCGAGTCCGATTGATTCCACCTGTATACCGTTGGCAGAACGAGGCTAAACCCAGCTTCGATAGCCAAAGTGTCCGCGAGTGCCGTGTCAGCCCCCGACATATACATTCTGTTTACCACGTACGTCCGGAACTGCTCATCGAGTAGCTCATGAACTCCAGCAAGGTGTGGGGTTAGCTCCTCAAGACCTCCGCCATCTGGCAAGAGCACGACAGTGACCTGCTGTCCCCGTGACCAGACGTCCTCCACCTGATGGATGCCAACCCTAGCAATTGAAGAGCCTTCACTACCGCGTTCTAGAGCTTCTTGGATCCAAGTGTCCTGTGAAGTTCCGATTAAGAGCATCTGGCGGAACCGGCGTAGATTCCCCCAAAGATCACCAAGCGGGTCTTGGTATGTGACGGTGAAGGTTTTCTCATCACGTACCGTCCGAATCGTCGGCTCAAGGGCAGAGTATACGTCCTCAGAGACCTCATCCCATAGCTCTGGGCGCATGACTGCGATGATGCTGTTCACATCTCCGTAGGCCAGGGCTGTGCTATCGCAGGAGCCTAAACCTAAAGTGAGTATGGCTACCGCGATGATCGAAGATAGTTTGGTCATGTACTTTTCTAGGCAGGTTCCGGGCCGAGGTTCCGATCTAAAAGGGCTGCCGGATCTGGGTCACGTCCCATGAATTCCTTGAACAGGGCTCCGGGCTCGGCTGAATCCCCACGTGAAAGGATTGATTTTACGTAACTTTGACCGGTTTCGCGGTTGAAGATTCCTTCCTGACGGAAACGGGTGAAAACATCTGCATCCAACACCTCAGACCAAAGGTAGCTGTAATAAGCTGCGGCGTATCCTCCAGAGAAGAGATGAGTGAATACCGGCAGGATATGAAGCTCCGCGAAGTGTGGTCCAATCACGAACGATTCGAAGCGCTCACGGGCAAATTCCATAACGAGATCTCCCTGGACTAGGTCCACTTCCTCTTCGGAGTAGCTCGCTGCATCTGTCCTGAGTTGAGGCGCTAGTTCCTCGTGGAGTTCAAGATCGACGGTCCCTAGGGAGAGTTGCCGCATCTGAGACCAACCGCCCATGAAGCGGCGGGCAGCGACCATACGTTCATAGAGCTGCTCCGGCAGGGTATCTCCTGTCTTATGGTGACGAGCGAACAAGTAGAGGGCCTCTTTCTCCCAAGTCCAATTTTCCATTAGTTGGCTCGGTAGTTCGACCCAGTCCCAGGCGACATTTATGCCAGCCCGTGAAGGTATTTCCACTCGGGATGTACAGTGATGTAGGAGGTGCCCAAACTCGTGGAAGATGGTCTCAACTTCCCGATGCGTGAGGAGCGCTGCCTCATCTCCATCGGGAGGTGTGAAGTTTCCACAGATTACGCCGAGGTGGGGGGCAAACCCCCCGTTGCGTGGTCCCCCAGTGATGAAGTGGTTCATCCACGCTCCTTGGCGTTTTTCCTTACGTGGGAACCAGTCAGTATAGAAGGCACCCACCTTCTCCCCTGACTCATCAAAAATCTCATAATACCGAACATCAGGGTGCCAAACTTCCTCAATATCCAATTCTGTTACGCTAAAACCGAAGGTCATACGAACGACCTCAAACATTCCTTCGAGGACCTGCGGTAGAGGGAAATAAGGCCTCAGGGCTTCGTCATCGATGTCATAGCGTTCCTTTCTAAGTTTCTCTGCTACATAAGCACTGTCCCATGGTTTGAGTTCTTCGATACCGAGGTGTGCAGCGGCAGTACGAAGCTCACCTACATCACGAGCCCAGAAAGGACGAGTGCGTTCTACTAGATTTCGCTCGAATGACATTGCATGCGCTCCGGTCTTCGCCATGCGATCTTCAAGGACGTAGTCCGGAAAACCCTCATAACCTAAAAGCTCGGCGATACGATCTCGTAGTCTTAAGATGCGGGCGAGAAGGGGTCGATTGTCGAACGTTCCATCTCGGCATCGGGTCACAAGAGCAGTGTGAATTTCACGTCGAAGCTCTCGGTCATCACAGTACTTCACGATTGGTTCGACTGAGGGGTAGTCAAGCGTCAGAAGCCATCCCACGGTCCCTTTTTCCTTCGCCTTCGCCTCTGCGCGCTTGCGCATCGCCTCTGGCACACCAGAAAGCCGGGCTTCATCAGTGACAATCAGCTCATATTCAGCAGTCGCATCCAGGACATGTTCGCTAAACCTCTGCTCAAGCTGAGCGAGCTCAATCTTGAGTTCCATGAGTTCTTGTTTGCCATCTTTCTCCAAATCTGCGCCAGCGCGTATGAAATCCTGGACAGTTTTCTGAAGATGCCGTTTTTTGATTCCCATGAGCTGAGCGGCCTCTTCGGATTCGGCGTAAGCCTTCACCCTCTCCCAGAGTGATCCATTGAGGGGTAAACTCGACCAGAACGCTGATATCTCGGGCAGAACCGTGTTATAGGCTTCTCGGAGTTCCGGCGTCTCTGAAACGGATACAAGGTGAGTAGACGGTGCGATCCGTTCACTAAGCCGCCCTCCGATCAACTCTAAGTATCCAATGGTATTATCCCAGGTTGGTTCTGACGTGTCAGACGTAAGCTGATCGATGTCGGCTTGAGCTTCTTGAAGCGCCTGCATGATACCAGGCTCGACATGTTCTACACGAATTCGGTTGAACGGAATTCGGAAACCTCCAGACAGGAGGGGATTCGCTGCTTGTGTCATATGCGTTAGTTCGATGTGGGCTCGCTGTATTGCTTTGGGGTAATCAAGGTAAATCAGGCCTCGTGGGCGCTAAAGTGAAGTCTAGATATCTATCCAGGCTTGTGTATCAAGGATATGAGAGGGCTGGCCACGCTATCGTGAGAGACACATCGAGGTCACGTTTATTCTTCGGAGGTCTTCACTAGAGGTGAGCAGGATATGAATGGACATCACCACCATTCTGACATCGGTGGGATTTCTCGGCACAAGGAAGTAGGGCGCCTTAAATGGGTTCTCGCGATCACTTTGATTTTTATGGTCGCCGAGATCGTTGGTGGAGTCCTTTCAAAGTCGTTGGCGCTCCTCGCGGATGCGGGTCACATGTTTACCGATGTGGCGGCGCTCTCACTATCACTGTTCGCGATGAGGCTTGCTCAGCGACCGCCAAGCAAGACGAAGACTTTCGGCTATGTGCGCCTAGAGATTCTTGCAGCCCTAATCAATGGGGCGACGTTACTGGTAATCGCTGGTCTCATCTTGCTAGAGGCTTGGCAGCGACTGCGCTCACCGGTCGAGATCAATGGGATCATCATGTTGAGTGTCGCGGTGCTTGGTTTGGGGGTGAACGTGGTAGGTGCAGTACTGTTGCGGTCACACGCACACAATAATCTCAATGTGCGCGGAGCTTATTTACACGTCCTTGGAGACCTGCTGGGATCCGTGGGTGCAATTTTTGCTGGGGTAATCATCGTTACCACAGGCTGGACTCCGGCAGATCCGATTATCTCTGGGGTCATTGCCTTGTTAATCCTATTCGGCGCGTGGAAGCTAGTACGCGAAGCAGCTGAGGTACTTCTTGAGGCAGTACCCACACATGTGGACATGGACGTAGTACTGGATGCGCTCAGGAGTATCGAGGGGCTGGATGAAGTCCATGATGTACATGTTTGGACATTAACGAGTGGCTTCGTTGCGCTTTCTGCTCATGGGGTCATTGATGATCCCGCTCAGCATACAAATATCCTGGACGAGGTCCGTACTCGGATGGCTAAGTATGATATCTCACACGTCACGTTTCAGATCGAGATGCGTACGGTGTATCAAATTCCCTCATCGGGGAGTGAGCCATGAAAGACTCGCACCACGTTGACTAGATGATAACCTTCCTTAACCTGCTGGCATCTTATGATATCTACCAAGCGTCATCCCTTAGCTGGTTAGATGGTTGGGAGATTGGAGGAAAGAAGAGATGACGAAATCCTTACTCGTGGTGATTCTGGCTTCTTGGCTGGCTCTGCCGCAGCCACCCCAAGAAACCCCCGGCCTACTCGTATCGGCAGACTGGCTTAGTGATCATCTAACTGATCCCCAAGTGGTGATTTTGCACGCTGATATGCAGAGAAGTCGTTATGAGGCTGGACACATTCCAGGGGCCCATTTTCTTGACATGAACCAGATCGTATGGGAAGGGGACCCTGCGTGGGGCACGGAAATGCGTTCGCTTGCTGAGATCAATGACGCACTAGAAATGGGCGGAGTTTCAGGGGGTCAGCATATCGTCGTGTATGCTTCGAATCCTCTTTTCGCTGCAAGGGTATTTATGACTCTCGAAGTCATGGGGCTCCGGGGTAGTGTATCTATGCTGGACGGTGGTTTCGGAGGATGGCAGGAGGATGGGCATGAGATTTCAATCGAGGCACCGATGTTCAATCGAGGCTCCATCTCTCTGACGGCGCAGGATGATATTCTTGTTACCGCTGATTGGATTCATCAGAGACTAGCTGACCCACGTACTGCGCTCGTCGATGCAAGGCCAGACGACGAATACACCGGCGAGGATGGGGGCCTGGGTGGAACCGCACATCCGGGTCATATCCCAGGCGCGGCCCAGATGTATTGGGAAGAACTCGTGGTAAGCAGGCAATCACCAACGGTACATGATCTTGACCAGCTAACAGAGCTTTTTGTCTCTGCAGGTGCGGAGGAAGGTGACACAGTCGTCGCTTACTGCATGGTAGGATGGAGGGCGAGCTTCACATACTTCACTGCCAGGTTGCTGGGTTACGAAACAAAATTTTACGATGGTTCCTGGCGAGATTGGGGAACAAGGGAAGACCTTCCTTACGTTTTGGGCAGGTCGCCAAGATAATCTCACGGGGCCTGGACCTCCTGGCTTTCACTGCTCACTTTCTGGTCCCTCTCACACCATTGCTGAGACCATAGATTCGGAGTCCCCGTATGCGTCCGCTTCGTCTTTTCGCAGTTGTAGCACTTCTCGGTCTTCCCATACAGGCCCAACAGATTCCCACGCCTGAATCTGTTCTCGGCTTTCCCGTCGGCACCGACTTCGAACTCGCGACATACGAGCAGTCCCTCGAATATTTTCAACAGCTAGCCGCTGTATCGGACAGGGTGGAGCTTAGGGAGGTTGGCCGCACGAGTTACGGTCGACCGTGGTACATCGCTCTAATTTCGTCTGCGGAGAACCTGCGGGATGCGGAGAGGTACCGTGAGATCGCACACAGGCTAGCGTATCCTGCCGAAGGCATGACCGCGAGGGAAGCACGTCAGCTCGCGATGGACGGTAAGGCGATCGTTCACATTGATGGTGGCCTACACGCTACCGAGGTCGCACATGCTCAGCACACCATCCAGCTGGCTTATGATCTCGTGACCGGTGACTCAAACCCTGAGATTGCAGCCATCCTGGACAATGTGATTCTTCTGCTTTGGTTCAGTATCAATCCCGATGGTCAGACGATGATTTCGGACTGGTACAAGTCCAATGTCGGGACGTCTTACGAGGTTGCAAGTGCCCCTTTCTTATATCAGAAGTACATCGGGCATGACAACAATCGGGACGGCTACATGATCAACCAGATCGAGTCCCGGGTGGTGACCCGCATCGACCGATACTGGGAGCCACAGATTATCTACAATCACCACCAATCGTCGCCATTCCCGACCCGTATTTGGATTCCGCCTTTTGCTGAGCCCATCAGTCCGAATGTCCACCCACTCATGTGGCGGACTGTAAATCTTATCGGTATGGCGATGGCGCAAGCACTAGAGGAGAGAGGCCAAGAGGGTGCTGTCCATATGGGCAGCGGATTCGATAATTGGTATCCAGGCTTCATGGATCACGCGAATAATTTCCACAACGTCGCGTCCTTACTTACCGAGACGGCGCTCTATCGCTACGCAACACCTCAGTTCTACACGATCGGAGATTTTCCGGCGAACGCTCGTGATCTTCGGCCGGAGTCACTGTATGCGAGCCCATGGCAAGGGGGCTGGTGGCGCATCCGAGATGCAATCGACTACATGCTGACCGCCTCCATTTCGGTACTGGACGTTGCAGCGAAGTACCGGACTGATCTGCTATTCAACCGCTACCAGGCCGCCAGTGATGTTGTTGAACAATACCGTTCTGGTCCCCCGTACGGATATTTTGTTTCTCAAGACCAGCCAGATCCAGTGGCTGCCGTGGAGATGCTGCGGAGGCTCGCGTTTAACGGGATTGAAATTCAGCGTCTTGCGAGGGCTGTTACGGTAGACGGAGTAACGCATCGCGCGGGAAGTTGGATGATCCCAATGGACCAACCGAATGCCAATTTTGTGCGCCAACTTTTTTCAGTTCAGGAATATCCGGATCTTAGGGAATATCCAGAGGGCCCGCCGGAGCAGCCATATGATGTTTCTGGATGGACGCTTCCCTATCTCTTTGATGTTCGGGTGGTGGAGGCGCGCACTCCGCTAGGGGCTGATGTCAGGGAGGCCTTAGAAGATCTGCGCGCTGAAGCTTTGCCTTGGGATACTGATATAGATGCTGAGCCATGGGACACACCTCCGGGTGTTGGCTTCGACAGCAATCCGGTTGCACGTGCGATCGTACCACCAGCGGGAACTTCACCTGGTAGAGGGGATGCTCTGATACTCGATCCGGCGCAGAATAATTCCTACAAGGCTCTCTCTCAGGCATGGAGAGAGGGGGGGAGCGTACGATTCAATCCTGGTGTTAGTGCGGCGGACTCGGGTTCTTCGGGAACGAGTGGGCAATGGGTTGTTACGGGGCTGACAGCCGATGCTAGGGGTGTCCTAGTTAGTGATTTAGCGTTGCAGGCGAGCCAAGCTAGTTCTTCGGGAACGATGATCCGGCAACCTCGGATCGGGCTCTACCGTCCCTGGAATGCGAGTATGGACGAGGGGTGGACACGCTGGATACTGGAAATGTACGAAATTGAGCATGTCAATCTTTATAATGCGGACGTGCGAGCAGGGGATTTGCGGTCGCGTTACGACGTGATAGTGCTAGCGGATATGGGTGGGAACCAAATCATCAACGGGTTTGGGAGTGGCTCAGTCCCACCCCGATACGCAGGAGGAGTAGGAGCTGAGGGGGTGCGGGAGATTGATGCGTTTGTTAGGGCTGGTGGCACACTGGTGACGATTAACGGTTCGAGCCGCTTCGCGATTGACGAACTACACCTACCGGTCCGGAACGTGATTTCTGAAGTGCCGCGTGATGAATATTTCGCAGGTGGTGCGATTGTGGAGTTACTCGTAGATCCGTCTCACCCAGTGATGAGTGGTCTGCCTGAACGATCGAAGATTTTCGTGGGTTCAAGTCCTGTTTTCTCCACCAAAGAGGGTTTTGAGGGACATGTGCTTGCTAAGTATGACACCAAGGGTTCCCCGTTGCTCTCTGGGTACTTTCTTGGAGAGGAGTTCGTTCAGGGATATGCGGCCGCACTCGACGTGCAGTATGGAGATGGACGAGTCGTGTTGCTTGGCTTCCGCCCACAGTGGCGGGGACAGCCCTTCGGCACCTTCAAAATTCTCTTTAACGCTGCCTTGTATTCGAACCAGGTTGCTGCTTTGGTCCCAGGCAATGAGGGCTTTTGGCAAGCTCCGCAGGAAGTAGAGGGAAAAGAGTCCGATACGAATGGATCAGGTCGTTTTGACTGAGAGACATCTGGCGATCAGGAGGGCGTAGGAGCTCAAAATGCTTGCAATGACACCATGGGTCCGAAAGTTGCTCATCGCGAATGTCGCGATGTTCTTCCTGTATCCCTTGTCTCCTGTGGAGCTCAGTTTCTATCCGCCAGACATTCTTGTTCGGCCTTGGACGCTGGTCTCATACATGTTCCTACATGCTGGCTTTATGCATCTGCTTTTCAATATGATCGGCCTCTACTTCTTCGGACCCCGAGTGGAGGACAGACTCGGTGCGAAGGGATTCCTTTGGCTTTACTTGCTTTCTGGTTTAGGGGCAGCGCTGTTCCATTTCGTGTTCTCTCGGGAGTACCCGGTCGTTGGTGCTTCTGGAGCTGTGTACGGCATCCTTTTGGCTTTTGCGATGTATTGGCCCCGCGTGCGGATCTACCTATGGGCGATCCTGCCAATCGAGGCTTGGCTTCTCGCAACCCTGCTTGTGTTAGGCTCGCTCTATGCTGGCGTGAACCCCTCCATGGGTTCTCGTACAGCTCACTTCGCACACCTTGGAGGGCTCGCATTTGCATTCGTTTTCATCAAGTGGTGGGAGTGGCGAAAAGGGGCTGCCAAGAGAGCTTTTGATAAGAAACTCCACCCCGAGGCATCGCCCACAGGGATCATGGGGGATCGTTTAGCTACAGCGAGGTGGAAGGGAATTGTCCTAGATTCATTGCACGAGCTTAATAGAGGAGAAGTCGTGCGACTTCTGGCCAAGGTGGAGTCTGAAGGTGCTGGTAATTTGAGCCCTTCAGAGCGGCAGTTCCTGGATCGTATGTCAGCGGACTAGCTGTTACACCTGAACGCTGACATGGCGGCTTGAGTCGAGTGAGATCAGAGGCTGATCTCCGCTATGCTATTCCTTCGCGAATCTACAGGGTCGAGGAATTAATTCAGCGCAGTCGTTTCATCACCACTGCAGCGCACGCCCCAGACGCCAATGCTGCCAACGCTTTTGTGGACTCGGTGAGAGAGTTATTTCCTGATGCAACCCATCATTGCTGGGCTTTCGTAGCTGGTCCCCCAGGGAGTACAGCCCATATAGGCATGAGTGATGACGGTGAACCCCATGGAACAGCTGGTAGGCCCATGCTCACTGTATTACTGCATTCTGGGGTGGGTGAGGTCGTCACCGTTTGCACGCGTTATTTTGGAGGTGTGAAGCTCGGGACTGGTGGACTTTCCCGTGCTTATGCTGGTGGAGTCAAATTACTGCTTCAGACCCTCCCAACTGAACTAAAGATCAAGCGTGTCCACGTTAGTGTGCGAGTCGCATATCCCCATGTGGAGAGTCTTCAAAGGCTACTGGACGATCTGGAGGTTGTTGTGGAGCATGAGGAGTACGGCGAGGAGGTTAGGTATCAGATCGCTGTTCCCGTGATGACCCTAGAGACACTGAGAGAACAGCTTGCCCAGTTAACATCTGGGGAAGGCGTACTGGAATAAGCTGTCCGTCGCGCGCTGCTATAACCCAGCATATGTTCAGGGTCCACCAGTACTGGGAGCAGTGGTATGCGCACAGCCTCATCTATGAAAACCTTGTTGTTCTCCACCTGCTTTTTGTCCGTAGCATGCGGTGTAGTTGAAGAAGAAATCCCGAATGCGGATGGCTCTACTGAGTCGCTTATTGCACGTGCACAAGCATTTGAACTCAACACGGAATACGACCCTCCTCCGGGTGAGGCGCTGCACCATCAGACTGCGGGTTTCGCGAAGATTCTTTGCTCTGGTGTCTTCATTACTGGTTTGGATGCTGCTGACGCTGCCGCCAACGTCGGTGGGTTCATCTCTCCATTCGATGAGCGCGCGCATGTTGTCGACACTGTGGTTGATTACGAACAGGAGCGTGTGGCCCTTACGCTCTCCGACGGTGTAACTCGAACTGCGAAGCGCTATGAGAATCAGGGCTGCGTAGCTCATGGGATTGGCGAGGACTCGGTGCATTTCACACCGACTGCTGTGGAGCGTAACCTGCCACCTGCAGCAACAACTCCCTGGCCGATGGGTGACGTTCTTTCCGATGTGCCATGGCCATCTGAAATCGATATGGAGAAGGTTGAAGAGGCTCTTGATATCGGATTCGGTCCTGCCGAAGCGCGTACGCTTGGACTCGTAGTCACATATAAGGGCCGTATCTTGGGTGAGCGGTACGGTGAAGGTATCGACATCCATACTCCCCTTGAGAGCTGGTCAATGACGAAGAGTTTGACCGGCACGCTCATGGGTGTCTTGATTCAGCAAGGGACCTATGAACTCTGGCAATCCGCGCCCGTACCCGAATGGCAGGAGCCGGGTGACCCCCGTCAAGAAATCCGTATCGGTGACATCATGCGCATGTCCAGCGGAATCAAGATCAATGCTCCTAGTGATCCTGACTATGACCGCGATATCTACGCTGATCATTTGTATCTCTATACAGCGACATCGAATTCCTATGAGTGGGCTGCGACACGCCCGCAAGAGTGGCCTCCCAATACAATCGGGCGCTACAGGAACACTGACCCAGTTCTGACTAGCTATCTCATTCGTCTTGGGGTGGAGGGCCGAGGGCAGAACTATCACTCGTTCCCGCAGCGTGATCTCTTTGACAAAATTGGGATCAGGGATGGACTCATTGAGACGGATCCCCAGGGCAACTTCCTTGGTCAGGGGCTCGCATTTATGCCGGCACGTGATTGGGCCAGGCTCGGTAACCTTTACCTGCAGGATGGCATGTGGGATGGCGAGCGCATTCTGCCCGAAGGCTACGTGGAATACGCCTCAACACTTGCTCCGACATGGGTTTCGGACGGGCGACTCCAATATGGTGGAGCGTTCTTTTGGGTGAACGGTCAAGGTAGTCAGGGGCTACCTACGAGCGCCTTTAGTATGAGAGGCGCTGGTGGACAGAGTACAACTATCATTCCGACTCATGACCTTGTGGTCGTGCGGCTAGGCAAGTACACAGGTTCAGGACCTGGCGGACAAGCACTCAATCAAGCTTTTGGAATACTTATGGATGCAGTGCCTCCTATCGAGTGATCCGGTTAATATGGCCTAATAGAAAGAGGGAATCGGGATGATTCTTCATCCCGGTAGGCTTCTAAGGCGATCAGTGAGTTGGGTGATGGGCATGGGCATTCTCGTTGCCACTCTCTTTGCGATACTCGTCAGGGGTAGTGTCTTTTCCTACGACACATGGGCCTTTGGCGCATCACTATCCCTAGTTTCTGCGGTACTTATGACTGTGCCGTTTTTACTCTTAGGAGCTTGGGTCATTATCCGTGGGCGCGGAATCGTACGAAAGGTCCGGCATACACTTATTCGGGGCACGATCTCGATTGCGTTCATCTATATAGGTTATGCCGTCTTGTACGTTGCAAGTACAAATGCAGTCCCGGATAAGATCCGAGAAGAATACCAGATGATTCATCCGCTGCTACGTTTAGCTGCTAGTCCGGTGATTGTCTTTGACCCGAGTGCTTTCAGGCATCCTGATGGGTCTGTGCTAGAGGACTATCGCCTGATGGGCCTATCGGCTAATGAAGCAAATCTTCATTTCGTGCAAGCGAATGACCTGATTCATTCGCTTGACCTAGTGACAGACAATAGGTCGGAATGGAGAAATCGTGCCATCGAACTTGGATTTTGGGCATTGGGTTTCCATTCACTTCGTCACCGAGGAGTCGGCGATCACCTGCATGTATCACTGAGGCTTCCAGGTTAAGTGATCATGGGGTAGGGCTGCTGCGGACACTGAGTGAGCGGCTTATGCCAGTATTCATTAACATTCCATAGTTGCTTGGGTGTCTTTATATAAGGGTGTGCTGGAGTATTCGGGTCAAAGAATAATTTCTAGTGGAGATATCGAGATGGGTTCGAGGAAGATACAGATGAAATCACTTGTGATCTGTGCGGTTCTGGCCGTCTCTCTGATGATTGGCGAGTCAGTCCATGCCCAAGTCCAGGGCAGGGTCGTGGATCTCACGCTTGAGGGAATGGTAGACTTGGCGCTTAGCAACAGCTTCCGAGTGCGCCAGCTGAATATGGGTATCGATCGCACCAGATTCCGTTTACAGTCGCAGCGTGCAAGACTGCGTTCGCGAGTGGACTTGAATCTCTCCGCACCAGACTTAAGGTCGATTTCAGAGACGAAGTGGAACTCTACTCTTCAGCGGGATGAGATCGTTCATGAGGACTCCAGGCGTCTTGAGGCTGAGTTGTCAATCCGCCAACCCGTCATCCTTTTCGGGTACCCAACGAACGGTTATCTGTCACTGAACAACAGGGTCTACCGTTACGCACAGACGGAACCCGACGGTGACAAAGACCTGCGTTACTACAACCGCTACTTCATTAGGTACACCCAGCCTTTTTTCCAGGCAAATGGTCTCAAGAACAACATTGAAGAAGCAGAACTCGACCTCGAAGACACACAACTGGGATTCTATGAAGACGTTGTCGAAATCGTCGATGACCTGTCGGGAGACTATTTCGAGCTCTTTGAGTCCACCTATCAGAGGATCATCAACGAGGCTCGGGTGGCTAATCTTACAGAGGCCGTCGCGGCTGCAGAGGAATTGGCATTAACGGATACGGTACGAGCAATTGACCTGGGCCAAATCCAAGTGGAACTGGCTAACGCCCTGGAGCAGGTGCGACAGATGGAAAGCCAATTCCGACTTCAGGCTGCGAGTTTAACGACCACCCTGAACCTTTCCCCATCCGACTCGATCACTCTCACACCCGTTATTGATGTTCGGCCGATCGAGATTGACGTAGAGCAGGCCACGCAATTTGCGTTGCAGCTCACGCCGCGTATGAGGCAACTGAACATCAGCTATAGGGAAAGTGAGATCAATCTGGAGAATACGAGAAGTAGGGGTAGCTTTAGGATGGATCTCGCAATGAGCTATGGGCGAGAGATGCAGGATCCGGCTTTCAGGGATCTGTGGGAAAGACCGTCAAATACCTACACAATAGACGTAAATGCGTACCTGCCTATCTGGGATTGGGGACAGCGCAGCGCAAGTATTGCATCCTCCAGAATCGGGCTAGATCAAGTCCAACTTCGTATTGAACAAGCAGAGCAGCAAATCCGTTCTCAGGTTCAGAATCAAGTAACAAACGTAGAGGAATTCGAAGC
>Ga0209019_1000133_pt1 | contig 35667 bp, 33 predicted proteins | sample METZYME_3_300m_FD_187549 | JGI IMG/M metagenome (GOLD analysis project Ga0209019, IMG submission 187549) | Marine microbial communities from oxygen minimum zone in mesopelagic equatorial Pacific - METZYME_3_300m (SPAdes) (version 2) | ecosystem: Environmental > Aquatic > Marine > Oceanic... | reverse complement strand
CAGTTCGGCGGCCCCGTGCATGGCCGTGGCCCGTTCCGGACTGGCCCGCCAGGCGTCATATATCTCATTCGAATCCCAGGTGACCAGAGTGGAGATCTTGGTAGGGTCTTCCTGGGATATGAAGGTCAAGCGGTGGCCGTAGCCGGGGGCCTTACTCTGGGCCAGGCCGTTGCCATCCAACAAATTCTTGGCCTCTTCAACCTTGTCTGATTTCGCCCAGTGGTGAGTAAGTACGCCAATCATTGCGTGGGGCTCCTAAATTGAATCTCCGCGCACTCTATCTGAATGCTTCAAGGGCTCGAGTATATCACTCGTCCAACCCGTCTTTGACCTTGAGCATTCGCCCAACGACCAAGGCAATAATGGCCGCGCCAACGCTGAGTACCGCCCCCATCTTGGCCGGATCTTGGAAGGCGGGGTCTTCATAGGCTTTGCCAGCCACGAACAAGGCAACGGTCAAGCCCAAACCAGCGACTATGGCTGCCACAAACAGATGCCTGTTGTCCATGCCCTCTGGCAGAGGGAACCCAAGGCGAGCCCCAATCAAGGAGAACAATGTGATCCCCACCGTCTTGCCGACGATCAGCGACAACAGTACGATAAAGGTGACCTGCGTGATGCTGGCGAAGGCGACCCCAGCGTTCATGAATGCGAAGAAGAAAAGCCCAAAATCCACCGGCAGCTTGAGTTGGTGCTCGAAATGGTCCAAGGGCGCATGCGGGTGATGAAGCTCCAATGCCTCCTCGGCGGTTTCCGCCTCCACAACCTCAGCAGGCACTGCCTCCGATCCACCACGGTGGGTCTGCTCAAACTCGTGCTCATCCTCCTCAAAAAGCCTGTGGGTAGTTTGTGGGCCAGGCAAAAACGGTACGATGACCACCAAAGCCAAGGCCGGTTCGATGGAGGATTTGACCAGGCCAACCCAACTTAGGCCTCCGGCGATCAAGACGTAAACGGGCCAATACGGCACATTGAGACGCCGCATAACGAAGGCAACGGCCATCCCCGCGGCAACCAGCAGCAGCCAGGCAGGGACAACGGGAAATTCGGGGTCCGGGTAGAAGATGGCGATTATGCCCAGTCCGATGGCGTCGTCGGCCACCGCCAGCAACAACAGGAAGTTCACGGCTGGATGGGAGGCGCCGAATACGATGCGGGCCACCAGCCAGGCCAGGGCGATATCGGTGGCGGTCGGGATACCCCAGCCGTTAGCCACGGTGCTCAGGTCGCTGCTACCGCCGTAGAATACCCAGGCCAGGAGAAAGAACAGACCCGCCGGGCCAATAACTCCCCCCAGGGTGCCCATCAGTGGGTTGATGGCCTTGGGGATGGGGTTCAGCGCCCCGCCTGGCAGCACCGACTCGGTGATCTCTTTGGTTGCGATACCAAAGAAGAACACCATGAAGATCTCGTTAACTAAGAAGTGGACGGTGACGGCTTTGCCGAAGATCTTCGTGTTATCGCCAAATATATGGTAATCCACCATATCTTCGTAGGCGTGAATATCGATATTGGCAAAGACCAACCCGGCGATCACGCCAATGATCAGCGGGATGGAGAATTGCTGGAGGATGTTTATGTGATGGGCGCGGAGCAGAGCGGTACCCTAGTTTTATTTTTGAGCCGGCGCCGATTGCGTTGATTGCCCACACGGGCCAAAAGCTCAGCGAATTATATCATCGCTAGGCGGGCGGTAAATGGGCCGCTTCTCAGGCTCGATAAGGTACCCAGCCAGGCGTGGGCCAAGTTGACATCCCATAGGGGCTTTGTTACTATCACGGGCACCCTGATTGCTGAAATTCCAGGCTTATTTGTGCCTGTGCGCCGGTTTTTGACCGGCCAGGAGGGACCAACCCCGTTGGCTTTTTTAAACGGACTTAAATGCCGTGAATGCGGCAGAGAATACCCAGCAGAACCGCTGAACGTTTGCGATTTCTGCTTTGGCCCTCTGGAGGTGGTCTACGACTACGCCACCATCTCTGAGGTAGTTAGTCAAGATAGTATCGCCGCCGGCCCTCTAAGCATCTGGCGCTACAAAGACCTGCTTCCCGCCGAGGGCGACGACCCTGTGGACATCATGGCGGGATACACTCCGCTGATCAAGGCTAGAGGTCTGGGGAAGACCCTGGGCTTAAATAACTTGTACATCAAGAACGACAGCGTAAACCCTTCGTTCTCCTTCAAGGACCGCGTGGTCTCCGTGGCCGCGACCAAGGCCCTGGAATTCGGTTACGAGACCATCGCCTGCGCTTCCACCGGAAACCTGGCTTGCAGCGTGGCGGCCCACTGTGCCCGTGCAGGTGTCAGGGCCGTGGTCTTCATCCCCTCCAACCTGGAGAAGGGCAAAATTATCGGCGCCGCCATCTATAACCCTGTGTTGGTGTCCGTGGACGGCACCTACGACCAAGTCAACCGCCTCTGTAGCGAGCTGGCCGACGACTATCCCTGGGCCTTCGTCAACATCAACATGCGCCCTTATTACGCCGAGGGCAGCAAGACCCTGGGCTACGAGGTCGCCGAACAACTGGACTGGCGCTTGCCCGACCACGTAGTAGTGCCCTCAGCCTCCGGCGCCATGTTCACAAAGATCTGGAAGGGCTTCAACGAAATGGCCTGCTTAGGTCTTTTGGACGGGGTGGCTTCCAGTTCTTTCGGAGTTGACCAAAACACCGTGCACCACCCAGCAGTCACCACCAAGATGCACATGCAGCAGGCGGAGGGATGTTCGCCCATTGCCGCGGCCTGGAACAACAACCAGGCGCAGGTGATTCCGGTGAGGCCCGACAGCATCGCCAAGTCTTTGGCCATCGGGAACCCCGCAGACGGCATCTACGCCATTAAAGTTATCGAGAGGTCCGGCGGGTCCGCTTACGCAGTCCCGGAATCGGATATAGTAGACGGTATCAAGCTGCTGGCTGAAACCGAAGGCATCTTCACCGAGACGGCCGGTGGGGTGACGGTCTCCGGGCTAAAGCACCTGGCTGAGTCAGGCGCCATCAAACCCGACGAGTTGACCGTGGTTTACATCACTGGCAACGGATTAAAGACCCAGGAAGCGGTGGAGCAAGTGGTGAACCCACTCTCCATCAAACCCAGCATCAGCTCCTTCGAAGCGATATTTGAAGGCGCGAAATAACTGGACCAGGTCGCCAGGGTAAATAGCCGGGAGGTGTTCGGGTATGGGCAAGCAGAGAGTCAAGTTCACCTTTGAAGAAGAATTGGTGAAGCAGCCGGTGATTTACGAGCTGGGCCGTAAGTTTGAGGTCGTGACCAACATCCGCCGGGCCGATGTGGGAGAAGAGGTCGGATGGGTGGTCTTGGAATTGGACGGCGAAGAAACAGAGATCAAGCGTGGGCTGGAATGGGTCAGTTCCACGGGCGTGAGAGTGGACCCGCTCGGCGGGGATGTGATTGACGGGTAGGAGTTAGTCCTGCCCTGAGCCCCAAACCGGGGCTATTGATTAGGAGGGTTTTTCTAGATGAGTGTAATGGTACGGATTCCCACGCCGCTGCGGCGTATGACTAACGGCAAAGACAAGGTAGAGGTGGAGTCCGCCAACCTCAGTGAAATGGTTGAGAAGCTGAACGGCGAGTTCCCCGGATTCAAAGACCGCCTAGTTGATGAAGAAGGCGAACTGCGCTACTTCGTGAACATCTATCTGAACGGCGAAGATGTCCGGTTCATGGATGGGCTTAATACTTCCACCAACGAAGGCGACGAAATCAGCATCGTCCCCGCGGTTGCCGGCGGCTTCTAGTCCCTTTCAGCGACCTTCCTAGTAACCCTCATACGCATCCGGCGGGCTACCCGCTTCGTGTCTGCAGCCATTGTTCTTTCTGTGCCTGCCGCGCGGCCTCGTTGGCGGGCTGATACCGGTCCAAGAAATCTCTGCGGAAGGCATCAAATCGCTTCTCCAAGATTGATGCCCTAATGCGTTCCATCAGCGCCAGAACGAATCGCAGATTATGGATGCTGGCCAGCCGAAGCCCCAACAACTCCTTGGCCCTGAAGAGATGCCGCAGATACGCGGCTGAGTAGTCGCGGCAGGTGTAACAGTCACAGGTCTCGTCCAACGGACCCTGTTGCTCCGCATAACGGGCCTTGGTAATGTCCACCCGCCCCTCCGGAGTGAACAGGCTCCCGTTTCTGGCGACCCTTGTGGGCAGCGCGCAGTCGAACATATCGATCCCCCTGGCCACACCCTCCACCAAGTCCTCTGGGGAGCCCACGCCCATCAGGTAACGTGGCTTGTCCTCGGGCAATACCTCCGCCACCTGGCCGGTGAACCGGTACATGTCCTCTTTGTTCTCTCCCACCGCCAGACCGCCCACCGCATAGCCGTGGAATGGGATCGCTGAGATAGCGCGGGCCGATTCGTCCCTCATTTCCGGAAAGGTGCCTCCCTGGACTATTCCGAACAGAACTTGCCCGGAAGCGGCGCCCGTGGCAGATGACTGGTGGGCGTCGAAGCACGACTGGGCCCATCGGTGGGTGCGCTCCATGGCCTGACGCACTTGCTTCTCAGAGGCTCCGTAGGCGATGCATTGGTCGAAGCACATGGCGATGTCCGGGGCCAGGCCCTCTTGGTTGGCCGTTGCCAGCTCTGGAGTGAAATTGTGCTCGCTGCCGTCGATATGGGAGCGGAACCGGATGCCATCATCGCTGACCTCCCGCAGCGGTCCCATGCTGAAAGCCTGAAACCCGCCGCTATCGGTGAGTATCGGTCCGTCCCAGCCCATGAACTTGTGTAGGCCGCCCAGCTTGACCACGGTCTCCACGCCCGGCCGGAGGTACAGATGATAGGCGTTGCTCAACACTACCTGGGCGCCAACGTCCCTCACCTCTTCAGCGGTCAGTCCTTTGACCGTGGCCTGAGTGGCAACCGGCATGAAGAACGGCGTGAGCGCTTTGCCGTGAGGAGTCTGAAGCTCGCCGGCCCTAGCGGCTCCGTCCGTGTGGTGTAATTGAAAGTTGAATTTGGCTTTTGGCATCTTTTAGCGGCCTGGCCTATGGTATCCTCTACTGGCAAATCTCTTGTATTTCCTCACGATTATAACGCGCGTGAAGCGACCGCCGAATCCCCGGCCTGCCACCCCAAGATGAACGAGTTTTTAACCAACTACAGTTCCGACCACACTTTGCTCTGGGCGTTGTTAATCATCGGCGTTATGGCCGTTTCGGCGGTCGGTCTACACCTATTCTGGAACGCGGTATTCCGGTTGGTCGCCGCCCTGCGCGGTGGACTGACGAAAACCCCTGAGGACGGCGGCTAGCATGTGGTTCCCCAATGCTGAAGTTGCCATCAATCCAGCTCTCCTCTTACTTCTGGGCGTCATGGTTGGGACGCTGAGCGGATTCTTTGGCGTGGGCGGCGGCTTCCTCATCACAGGGGGCTTGCTGGTGTTCGGTGTCCCACCGGTATTCGCCGTAGGCACCGGCCTGGCCTTGATTATGGGTTCCTCGATCATCAACACGCTCAAACACCGCCACCTGGGCAATGTGGACCTGCGTTTGGGCTTGATAATGCTAATCGGCACCCTACCGGGCGTCTTTCTGGCCGAACAGTTGAACACATCTCTTGAAGAGGCCGGGATCATCGGTCCGGTCATACACTACGTCTACATAGTTTTCCTCGCTGTCCTTGGCAGTTTCATCGTGTACGACCACCTCAAGCAACGGCATAAATCCGCCGCGGCCAACGGCGAGATCTCGACCGCCTCCCTTGCCAGGCGGGTACAAAACATGCGCATCCCTCCCCATGCGATATGGCTTCCCGGCTACGGGAAAATCCCCACATACGTACACCTGCCTGTATCGCAGATTGACCAGCTTTCAGTGTTCATACCAACGATCGTTGGTTTCAGCGTCGGCTTTTTCGCGGGGCTACTTGGCGCCGGAGGAGGCTTCTTGTTGATGCCGGTTTTGATCTTTGGGATGGGGGTTCCCACCACCGTGGCCATCGGCACCGACCTGTTCCAGATCATCGTAACCGGCTCCTGGGGGACGTTCATCTATGCGCTATCCCACAACGTGGACCCATTGATGGCGATAATCATGTTGGGCGCCGCATCTGTCGGCTCCCAGCTAGGTACCACCGCCACGGCGTTCGTTGAGCCAGCCCGAATACGTATCCTCTACGGCGTAACGATCTTGGGCGGTTGCATAGCGGTAGCTCTAGAGCAGGTGTCAACCTTCTCGGAGGGGATCGAATTTCTGTCAAACGTAGCTTCGGTGGTGCTGCTCTCAGTAGCCGGCGCGATGTGTTTGATCATCGCCGTCATGATGATCAAGGCTAAGCGGGAGATACGGGAGCTGCCCCCAACAGACGACTAGCTGTTTGACTAACCGACCAGTTTCCGGACCGTTTTTTCCACCAGCTCTTTGGGCACGTCGCTGCGGACCACTGAGCGGCCCACTTCTTCCAACATAACCCACCGGTTGGAGCCACCCTGGCTCTTCTTGTCTAGGGACATCCCGTTCAGGATGTCGATGACGTCCACTCCCTTGGCCGACGTCGGCAGATTGAACCGCTCCAGCAAGCGGCGTTGGCGATCCACTAGGTCTTGCGAGTGCAACCCCATCTCCTGGGCCATGGAGGCCGCGCCCATCATCCCCACGGCAACGCCTTCGCCGTGTAAGAACCGGCCGTATTCGGTGGATGACTCTAATGCATGTCCAATGGTATGGCCGTAGTTCAGCATGATTCGGATGCCCAACGTCTCTCTTTCGTCCTGGCTGACCACGTTAGCCTTGATGGCCATGCTGCGGCGTATGACCTCCGTTGAGATCTCCGGCTCGACCTCCATCAACGCCTCGGCGTGTTCCTCGAAAACGTCAACCAAACTGGCATCCAGGATGAAACCGTGTTTGATGGCTTCCGCCCAACCCTCGGCCAGTTCCCGTTTGCCCAGCGTAGATAGAGCCTGCACGTCGGCGAACACACCCATAGGTTGGTAAAAGGCCCCCACCAGGTTCTTGGCTTGGGGCAAGTTCACGGCGACCTTACCGCCAATCGACGCGTCCACCATGGCCGCCATGCTGGTGGGCACCTGCACGAACGGCATTCCCCTTAGGTAGGTGGCGGCAACGAACCCGCCTAGGTCTCCGGCAACACCGCCGCCGACACTGATGATGGTGTGGCCACGTTCGGCTTTCAAGCCTGCCAGCCAGTTGTAGATGCCCTGGGCCAGTTCAAAGCTCTTGCTGGTCTCTCCGGCTGGGATGATGAAGCAATGGGCCGGGATACCCCGTTTTTGCAGCGCCCGTTGGACGTTTCGTCCGTAGAGGTTCATCACGTTGGCATCGGTGATGATGTAGGCAGTGTTGGTCAGCCCTAGGTCCGTAAGCCGGTCCCCCATAGTACCGATGGTCCCCCACCCGGCGACAACTGGATAGGAACCTCCGGAATGATTTACTTCCGCCGCCAGGTCAATATCGGCCATTATCTGGTCTCCGCTCTAAGCTATAGGCGTGATTCGCCTGATTTTTTCCAACCTTGATATACGAACGATACAGTACGTTCGAAGAAACTGGAACTGCTATCAGAAGTTTTGAGTTACCCAGACCGACTCTTCGGCACCGATCCCAATGCCCAATCCTTCCCGGTCGCAGATGTCGGTCAAGAGATTCTCTCGGTGCCCGGACTGTTCATCCATTAAAGGACTACTCGAGCAGCAAGTTCATCAAGCGTCACATAATTTCGACTTCGTCAGTAGAATGACGAATATAGGAAACCTCGAAAGCTATTCTCCCCGATCCCCTCGGCGAAGAAATTGCCAAAATCTTTCAAACAGATGTAGCTAAGCGCCTCTCCGCGTTCGGTTGTATCCTGGCCGGCAAGGTTTTCGTGTCCAAAGGAATTGTTCAATGCCATATCTTCAATGCAATTCGATGCTACCTCAGGAAGCGCGAGGTCTTGGGTCGAAATAAGCAGTGATTTCAGTTGTCGTTCGACATTTATCTGTCGATGTATCTTTTCAGCGAGTGGAATCAGCCATTCTGAAGATCCCCTAGTTAGCGAGATTGGGGTTATTGTCGAAGATATCGTGGTTTTCTATTGAAGGTTCCCCTAGCGACGTCGTACGCAAAGGTTCGGTTGATTTACTTTCCAGTAAAAATATCCTGCTACCAAAACCGCTCCGATAACAACCGTAAGGATCATCCATTTTGCTGCCTCTCGCGTCTTTGTGTTTCTGGCTTGTTCTGCGTTTCTAGTGCCATGACCCACTCTGTGAGCGAAATCAGCTCTAATCAGGTGAATCGGGCCGTCAGGAACACCAGACATATATCACAGGATCGAGAGTAGTTTTGCGTCGACACAAAACCGTGCGAGACATCGCGGGTTGGGTCCGCCGGTTCAGACCTGAAATTCCCGGCTTCGCAATCAGAGCAACCGGTCTGATAGCGTGCATGTTCATTCAAGCAAATCGGTATCGTTCAACAATCAGATCTTCAAAATACCCGGCCCGCATATTTTCAAAATGGCCCGGGCCACTTGGTCCGGGGTCAGGTTGTCCGTTTCGACTGCGTGGTGGGCTTGGGAATAGGCCGGCATCCGCTGGGCAAGAAGTTCTGTGATGCGTTCCAACGAGTTGCCTTCGCCAAGTAAAGGCCGCGCCGGAGCGTTGGGGTTCCCGCCGGTCACTCTCCGATGAATGGTCTCTGGGCGGGCGCTGAGATAGAACACGGTGCCGCAGTCCAGCATCGTGCGACGATTCTCATCGTCGATGAACGATCCTCCGCCCGCAGCGATGATGCGGCCGGTCTCCAAGCAGATTTCTTTCACCACCGACCGCTCCAGTTCTCTGAAGGCGTCCTCTCCTGAATCCCGGAAGATATCGGCAATTGGTTTTCCGGCCCAGGCGACGATCTCGTCGTCGGCGTCCCAGCGGGTCCACCCGCAACGACGGGAAAGGGCCCGTCCAACGCTGCTTTTTCCCGAGGCCATGAAACCCACCAGGATGATATTGCGAACTTGGTCCGACTGCATTCCGAATAACCTATGAGCTGGCGGCGGGTCTAGTCAGGCAGCCGGGTCAGATGCATCCGCGACCCCATGCTGGTGTCGGTCTCAAAGTACAACACCTGCTGGCCAACTGAATTGGTGTTGGGCGTGTCTGAGACGAACTTCAGACCGTGCGACTCGCATTCGCCGATGCAGGAAGGGATATCGCCCACCACGTAGCCCACGTGGTCCATCGCATGATCGGCGCCCATGGTGGAGGAGTCTCCGGGCTCAATCAGCTCCACCTGGACCTGACCAAAGTTCACAAAGGCGTTGCGCCCGCCGCTGCGGGAGGGTCCACCGCCCAGGTGCTGGCCATCAAAATTGTCCACGTACCATTTGATAGCTTGTTCCAGGTCTTTGACCCGGTAGCCCGCGTGGACGATGCGCTCGATCTCTAGGCCGTTCTTGCCTTCCAAGGGCTCGCCAGGCAACTGGGTGATGTGCATCTTTACGCCGTTCGTGGTTGTGGAATCAAAGTAGAGCAGCGTTTGACCCAGCACGTTGACGTTGGGCTTGTCGGAGGCAAATTTGAACCCTCGAGCGGTGAGGTCGTCGATCGCCTTATTGATGTCGGCAACGACGTAGCCAACGTGATGCATGGTTAGAATTTCGGTGGAGAGACCGGATTTGTCCTCAGGCTCCAACAATTCGGCCTCGGCATTGCCGAAGCGCATGTAGGCGTTCCTTCCGCCGCTGGGCATGGCATAGCCCTTACCCAAGGGTCCACCGCCCGCATTGACTGCGCCAAAGGACTTCTCGAACCAAGCAACTGCTCGGTCCAGATCTGGGGTCAGGTACCCCATATGTTGAATCTTCTCGAACATAGTGTCTCCTTGAAATTAACGCCTGAGGAAAGGCGGCCGATGGCTAATCTGGGCGGCCGGGGGCTGGGAAGTAGCCGGAACCGGTGCAGAACTCCACCCGGTTGCCGTCAGGGTCATGGGTGAACATGAAACCCTGGCCATCGTATCTAACGCCGTGGCGCGAGATCTCATAGCCGTTCTCTTCCAGAATCTTCATAGTGCCTTCAAAGTCCTCGACCTCAAATGCATGGTGGGTGTTTTCCGGCTTCACCGGGGCTTCTTCGGTCTCGATCAGGTGCACCATAATCCCGTTGTCCAGTTGCAGCCAGGTGATCTCCGGATTGGGTACCTGGCTCTCGATCTGTTTGATGCCCAAAAGCTCGTTGTAAAACTTCATGGCCCTGGCGGTGTCTTTGACCATGGTGGTGACGTGGTTGATCTGTTTCGTCTTGATCTGTCCTGGCATGTGACTCCTCATTTCGGGGGTTCGTTGGCGAATATTGGGATAAGGGCAGCCCTTGATCCTGAGCCTAATTATGCCACAAAGCGGATGTCTTGAGCAGGCGTGGTGATGCCTGGGTACGTCTTACCGCGCAGCCCCGGTCATAGTTGGTTGCCAATCACCACCAGAACCACACCGCCAACTGTGAGCAAAGCTCCAAATAACAACCGTTTCGTAACCCGCTCCAACCTGGTCAAGAACACATGGGCTAGGAACAGGGTGATCAACGGGCTGCTGGAAACGATTGGGCTGATGACAACCACGTCTGCCCGCTGCACCGCGAAGTACAGGGAGATGACCGCAATACCCGAGGCGATGCCGGCCAGAGCGACCCAGCGCAGCGACCAAAGATTCTTCGAAAACCCCTGCCCTTTTTCGCGGTGGACGCCGCTTTGGGCAGTGCTGGCGCCCACCAAAGGAGCCAGTACCAACATGCCCACCAACATGCTGAGCATCGTAATGACGAGAGGCGAATCAAATACCTCCAACGTCTGTTTGGCCATCACGTTGGTGGCCCCGTAGGATGCCCCGGCGCCCAGGGCCATCAGATAGCCCAGCACGAATATCTTGTCGCCCCGCCATCCTTCCAAGATTGAGGTGCCGCTGGCGAAGATCAGGCCGCCAACCACGCCTACGGTGCCCAGACCGACCAGAAGGTGCAAGCTCTCCCCGGTGAACGCCACGGCGAATAGGGCCGCAAAAGGCGCCTGAGAAGCCACGAACAGACTAGCTCTGGAGGCGCCAATCAGATTGACCGATAGGAAGTTCTGGGTCCGTCCGCCGAAATAGTTAACTATGCCCAGACCCAAGATCCATAATAGGGCGGCCTGAGGGATGGAGCCGATGTCCGAGAACGCGAACAACAGAGCCATGATCCCGGTAAAGAGAAAGCTGAAAATGAGGGAAACCATAACCCCCGGAAGGGGGAATACGGCCTGCAACCCCTGGCGGGAGAGGACTGCCGAACTGGCGAACCCGAAGGCGGCGAGTATCGAAAAAGCAACAGCAGCCATCGGGCTGTCTAGGCCTGCCTATTGATTTCGATGGCGCTTTCTATTATCGACTGGAAGATCAGGTTGCCATCGGTGCTGCCAAGGATGGCTTCGCAACTCCGCTCTGGGTGGGGCATCATTCCCAGCACGTTGCCTGCTTCGTTGATGATACCGGCGATGTTGTTGGCTGAGCCGTTGGGGTTCGCCTCATCTGTGGCCTGCCCTGAAGCGTCACAATACCGGAAGAGCACGCGTCCGTCTTTTTCAAGCTGAGCCAGGGTGGCCGGGTCGGCGAAGTAGTTGCCCTCACCGTGGGAGACGGGCACATCCAAGAGCTGCCCCTGGGTGCAGGCCTGAGTGAAAGGGGTATCCGTACGCTCTGTGCGCAGCTGGGTCGGCTGGCAGCGGTACTCCAGGTGATCGTTGGGAAGCAACGCGCCGGGCAAAAGGCCAGACTCGCAGAGTATCTGGAACCCATTGCAGATGCCGATGGCCGTCCTGCCGGATGCGACAAACTTGTTCAATGCATCCATAACCGGGGAGAAACGGGCCATGGCGCCAGGACGCAGGTAGTCGCCGTAGGAAAAGCCCCCGGGCAAGATCACCGAATCAAAGCCGTCCAGGCTGGTCTCGTCATGCCAAACGTACGCGGCGTCTTGGCCAAGGACGTCCTTGACCTGATAATAACAGTCGGTCTCGCTCCAGGTGCCAGGGAAAACCAGGATCCCAAACCGCATACTAATCTGAACCCATCAGGACAAAGACTCCAAGTACCCCGTGGCCATCTGGTTAACCACGGTCCCATCGGCTTTGCCGCGCACCTGGGGCATCAGCTTGCCCATAAGCTTGCCCTTGTCCTGTATCGAGACCGCGCCAACCTCGGACACAGTTGTTTTAATCAATTCCATCAATTCTTCAGCGGACATCTGGGGCGGAAGGAATTCCTCTAGGACCACCAACTCGGCAGCCTCTTTGGCTGCTGCGGCCTCACGGCCCCCTTCCTCAAAAGCCTTAATACTGTCGCGCCGGTCGCTGGCCTGTTTGGTGGCCACCTCAATCACACCGGCGTCGTCTAGTTCCTTCTTCTGTTCCTTCTCAACTGCTAGAACAGCGTTTTTGAAGAAACGCAGGGCATCCAGGCGCGCCTGGTCGTGGCTGCGCATGGAGGCCTTGATGTCCTCTTCGAGTTTTTCTCTGAGAGCCATCTTCAGCTCCGATTCTGGTATATCTCCATAATTCGGTCAATCCGAGTGCCGTTACATTCTACCCCCTGAGCGGGGCGCGGGGAGTATAGATGGCAGTGAAATTGGGTGTCAAATCATCAAATTTCACAAAATTGCCTGCCAAAACGGGATGTCCACGAGAATCGAGGCTCAACCGCTTTGCTTATCCTCTCTTTCCCAAGGAAAATGATTTTGCTATACTCGCGTTGCACTTTCCCATCCCTGGGGACGGGTATGTTTTTTTTAAGGCGGGCTATTAGGGATGCCGGCATACGCCGTAATCGGCGGCCAATGGGGTGACGAGGGTAAGGGGAAAGTTATTGACTACCTTGCCGGGGACGTTGACAGCGTAGTCCGTTACGCAGGCGGCAATAACGCTGGTCACACCGTCGTCAACGATAAAGGCACATTTCAACTACATCTGGTTCCGTCGGGCATCTGCTGGCCCAATGTGTATGGAATCATCGGCAACGGCGTTGTCGTTGACCCCGACGTGCTGGTCGGCGAACTCACCGAGATTGCAGCACGGGGCATAGACACCAGTAAGCTATTCATCAGCGAACGCGCCCACGTGATCATGCCCTATCACGTTGTCCTCGACCGACTGGAAGAAGAAGCTAGGGGCGACGCAGCCATCGGCACTACCGGCCGTGGCATCGGCCCAGCCTACATGGACAAGACCGGGCGCATGGGAATCAGAGTTGGCGACCTATTGGACTGGGATACTCTGGAGCCCTTGGTGGCGCAGAATCTCAAGCAGAAGAACGCCCTAATCACCAAGATCTACGGCAGCGAGCCCCTGGCCTTGGACGACGTTTTGGCCAAGTGCCGCATCTGGGCAGACCAGATGACACCCTACGCGAAGGCCACCGAGCAATTGGTCCAAGATTTGCTCGCTCAGAACAAAAAGGTGCTGTTGGAGGGCGCCCAGGGCACCCTTCTGGACATCGACCACGGGTCCTACCCGTACGTCACTTCGTCATCTCCGTCCATAGGCGGCGCCTGCACCGGACTGGGCTTGAATCCCCAGGCCATCAAGGGAGTGCTGGGCGTGTTCAAGGCCTATTCGACTCGGGTCGGAAGCGGGCCAATGCCTTCGGAGATCAACGACGAAGAGGCCGAGGAGATCAGGGAAAAGGCCCAGGAATTCGGGGTAACCACCGGCCGCGCCCGGCGTATCGGCTGGTTCGACAGTATCGCCGCCAGATACAGCCAGTTGGTCAACGGGTTCACCGGACTGGTGCTGACTCGGCTGGATATCCTCGACGAGTTCGATTCGGTCAAAGTGTGCGTCGGTTACGAAGTCGACGGCAAGCGTGTGGACCGGTTCCCAGCCAACACCGGGTTATTGGCCCGCTGCGAGCCCATCTACGAGGAACTGCCCGGCTGGGACCAACCCACCGCCAGCGCCACCGAACTTTCCCAGCTACCGGAGAATGCCTTGGCCTACGTCAAGCGCATTGAAGAACTCGTTGGATGCCGGGTCCAGATTATTTCCACCGGCCCCAGACGGGAAGAGACCATTCAGGTAGAGCCGGTCTTCACCTAATCGGACTTCCACATGAACGACAAAAATCCCCGGCGCCTTGGATGCGTCGGGGATTTTTTTGATTAACCTGTACCTGGCCGTAATCTCTTAGGCTGAAACCGGAAGGTCAATCTCGTACTGGTCCAACAATTTCTCGATCTGGGCCGCGGCCTTCCCGCTGGGCGGTACCAACGGCAGCCTGGGTACGCCAACCTTTAGGCCTAGGTGGTCCACGGCGTACTTCACCGGGATAGGATTGGACTCGGTGAACATACCCAAGAAGATGGGAAGCAGACGGCGGTGCTCGGCGGCCGCGCCCTCGACGTCTCCCTCCAGCAGCAGACCCATCATGTGCTTGATCTGGTTGCCGACTAGGTGAGCCACCACGCTGACAACGCCGTAGCCACCTATGGACATTATCAAGAACGTCTGATTGTCGTCGCCGCTCCAGACCTTGAAGTCGGGGCTAGCGCCCTGGATGATTCGGGCGATCTGGTTCATATCTCCACTGGCTTCTTTGGTGCCAACGATGTTGTCGATCTGGCTCAGCCGGATCGTGGTCTCGTCGGTCATATTCACGCCGGTGCGGCCCATGATGTTGTAGACGATGCAGGGCAGATTGGTCTCGCCGGCAATCGCCTTGAAGTGCTGGTACATCCCCTCTTGCGGGGGTTTGTTGTAATACGGCACCACTAGCAGCAGGCCGTCCACGCCCTGTTTCTCTGCTTCCTGGCTGAGCTCTATGCTCTCGGCGGTGCTGTAGGTGCCGGTGCCGGCGATGACCACGCCCTTGTCGCCTACCGATTGTTTAACCTCGCTGAAAAGGCGCATTTTTTCATCGGTGGTCAAAGTGGGCGACTCTCCAGTGGTGCCGGACAGAACGATGCCGTCACTGCCTGAGTCGAGAAGGGCATGGGCGAGCTTCTTAGCCTGCTCAAAGTCAACATCACCCTTCTCGTCAAAGGGAGTAACCATCGCTGTGAGAAGCCTACCTATCTCTGCCATGTCCGCCTCCTATAATCGCCTTTTTAAAGGCATCAGGGCCTTGGATTCGTTGCATTATACTCGTGAATAACCCATATCGCACCCCCTCCATTCAGCCAACGAATGGGCATCTCTTCGAGAAAGAAAAATGGTCAATCCGACCGTTCGTTGAGTGGCGTTAAAGCCGTTGTACGGCCGGCCTAGCCGGTCACTCCGCTGGTGTGCTTCGGCTTCAACCGTCCCCTGGCGATCAGTTCCTCAGCAATCTGCAGCGAATTAAGCGCCGCGCCTTTTCGCAGGTTGTCGGAAACTATCCAGAGCACCAGCCCGTTGGCGTGCGACATATCCTGCCTGATGCGCCCCACGAACACGTCATCCTCGCCGGCCACGTCCCAGGGCATGGGATATTCGCCCGACTCGGTATCGTCCAACACTGTAATGCCGGACATGGCCGCCAGCAGTTCCCTAGCTTCACCCACCGGCATCGGCCGGGTGAATTCAACGTGCACCGAGGCTGAATGGGAGATGTAGACCGGCACCCGCACGCAGGTGGCGGATATCTGTATCTCAGGCGCGTGTAAGATCTTCTGGGACTCCTGACGCATCTTCTGTTCTTCAAAGGTGTATCCGGTTTCCATGAACCGGTCGATCTGGGGGACAACGTTGTAGGCAATCTGGCCATCGCCGGACTTACTAGTGTTCGAGTCGGCATTCAACAACCGCTCCGATTGCTCACGAAGGTCGGCCATCGCCCCGCCGCCTGCGCCGGAGACCGATTGGTAGGTGTCGGCCACGATGCGTTTGATGGGGTTCACCTGGTGCAACGGGTGAGCGGCCATCACCAAGGGAGTGGTGGAGCAGTTGGGGATGGATATGATTCCCTGGTGCCAGTCAACATCGGCCCCGTTTACTTCGGGCACGACCAAGGGCACCGTCTCTTCCATACGGAAAGCGGAACCGTCGTCGATAACCACCGCGCCTGCAGCCACTGCGGCCGGTGCAAGTCTATGGCTGACTTCTGAACTGGCCGATATGAACGCCACATCAACGCCGTCAAAGGACTTCTCCGTCGCTTCCTCCACGGAAAGGTCATTCCCGCCAACGCTGATACACTTCCCGGCCGAGCGGCTGGAGGCCAGCAACTTCAGCTTTGGCAAGGTAGGGTAGCGGGTTTCAACGATGCGGAGAAATTCGGCGCCCACCGCCCCGGTGGCGCCTACAACGGCGATGGTTAAGTCCTGCACTAGCGGTTCTCGATTTACTCTAAGATTCGTGCCTGAGACGGACCTAAAGCGCGAGCACGTTCTCCAAGCCTATCACAAGGCCCGGACGGGCTACAACGTCGCGGATGCAGCGCACCACACCGGGCATGTAGCAGCTCCGATCCAGGGTGTCATGGCGCAGGGAAACGGTCTGACCCGCCGCGCCGAAAATAACCTCATGGTGGGCGCTTTTGCCAGGCATCCGAATGCTATGGACCGATATCCCGTTATACTCTCCGCCTCGGGTGTTGGCCAAGTTGTCCTTCTCGGGTTGGTTACGGGTGAACTGCTTGTTCTCCCCTAAACTGCGCACCAAGGCCAGGGCAAATCCTGAGGGCGAATCAATCTTAGCCTCGTGATGCGACTCTACGATGTCCACGTAATCGAAGTAGGGCGCGGCTTGCTCGGCCAGTTTCTTGAGGATCACGGCCCCCAGAGCGAAATTGGGCGCAACGATGATGCCAACGCCGTTGTCATTAGCCATGGCGTCTAGCTGCTTCAATTGGTCTTCAGAAAAGCCGCTGGCGCCCATTACAATGTTGATCTTTCGAGCAGCGGCAATGGCAGCAGCGTCCATGGCGACGGCGGCGTTGGTGAAGTCAACCATCACGTCGGGTTTTGTCTGCTTTAGGAGGGCGTCTATATCAGTTGAGATCGCGACCATTGTGCTGTACGGCGTGCTCAGAACCGGCCCTCGGTCCTGCTTGCAAGAACCGCCCACCAATTCAAGATCAGTTTCTCTGGCGACAGCAGCCACGGTCTCGAGACCCATCTTGCCGGTTACGCCACCAATTACTACTTTTATCGACGCCATAGCACTCCTTTCTGAGGGCTCTTGCCGAGTGAGTCCGGATCACACCAACATGACCGATGCGCACCCTTCGACGGGCTCAGGGCGAGCGGAACCAGCAGGCCAGGTTGCCGATTCGCATGTCGTTGTAACGAGGTCGTAGACGCGGGTTTTTTGACCGCCGTTACCCCATACGTCACGCCCGATTCGCTATGCCAGCTCACACCTGATGATAGCACGCAGCCTGATTGCCGGAAAATAAAACAGCCCCGGCCATTGAAGGCCGGGGCTGTTCTGTTCCTAGTTAACGAGGGTCTGGTTAGCGGTTTCCACCTTGGAAGCGTCCACCACTGCCCGGACCTCCGGATCCGCGTCCAGGTCCACCCGGGCCACGGCCACTTGATCCCCCTCGATCTCCACCGCGTCCGCCACCGAATCCTCCGCGTCCGCCCCGGTCTCCGCCGCCGCTCCGGTTGAAGCCGTCGCTGGGCTCAGGCCGTGGAGCGGGAGGGCTGTCGTCGCCGAACAGCGCCTTGCGGGACAGGTTGACCCGTCCTTGGGCGTCAATCTCCCTGATGATCACAGTGAGCTCTTGGCCCTCAGCTAAGTCTTCTTCCATGTCACCCAGGTCGCCGTTGCGAATCAGGCCGTCCTTGCCGGGGACTAGTTCCACGAAGGCGCCAAAGTTGGTCAGTCGCACTACCTTGCCGGTGAATATATCTCCGATCTGCAGTTCCCGGGTCAGGGCGTCTACCTTGGAGTGGGCCAGTTCCAGCATGGCGGCGTCCACGCCACCGATAGTCACTGAGCCGTCGTCCTCTACGTTGATGCTGGTGCCGGTCTCTTCGATAATGGCCCGAATCACCCGACCGCCAGGTCCGATGAGGGCGCCAATCTTGCTGACTTCAATCTTCAAGCGAATCATCTTGGGCGCGTGTTCGCTCATCTGACCCCGTACTTCAGAGATGGCCTCGTTCATCTTGCCCATGATGTGCATGCGGCCCTGACGCGCTTGTTCCAGCGCTTCTTTCAAAATCGCCGGGGTCAAATGAGTGGTCTTCACGTCCATCTGTAGGGCGTTAACACCGGCGGATGTGCCGGCCACCTTGAAGTCCATGTCACCCAGGAAGTCTTCAATGCCCTGGATGTCGCTGAGGATGGCGTATTCGCCGTCGTCGCCGGTGATCAGTCCCATGGCGATACCAGCCACAGGGGCTTTAATCGGGATGCCGGCGTCCATCAAGCTTAGGGAGCTGCCGCAAACGCTACCCATGGACGTGCTGCCGTTGGAGCTCAGGCACTCGGACACAATCCGGATGGCGTAGGGGAAATCGTCCTCGGAAGGCAGGACGGGCGAGATAGCCCGCTCTGCCAAGGCACCGTGTCCGATCTCGCGGCGTCCCGGGGACATTGCCCGCCGGGCTTCACCGGTCGAATAGGACGGGAAGTTGTAATGGTGCATGAACCGCCGGGTGTTTTCAGGACCAACGGAATCGACGGTTTGTTTAAAACTCAGAGAACCCACCGTCACGATGGACAGCACCTGGGTCTCGCCCCTGGTGAACAGTCCCGTGCCGTGGGTGCGGGGCAAGATGCCGGTGTCGCAGGATATCGGGCGGACCTGGTCCATCGTCCGTCCGTCGGAGCGGATGTGCTGCTGCAGGATGCGGCCTCGGACGGCCTCTCGGAACACGGCTTTGAAACCGTCGCCGATGGCGTTCTTGGAGTAATCATCTTTCAGCGCTTCGGTGACAAGTGCGGAAATCTCATGCTCGCCGTCGTCCATCTCATACATGCCGGGGTTCTTGCTGAGAAGGTCTTCCCAGCGGGAACCGACGATATCTTTGATCTTGGCAACGAGCGCGGCGGCGGCGGCATAGTCGTATTCGACTTCGGCTTTGGGCTTGCCCACCTTGGTTGTTAGGTCTTCAATCAGGTCGATGGTGGCTGAGTTGGCCTCTTGGGCCTTGCCGATGGCTTCGACAATCACTTCCTCGGAGACTTCGTTGGCGCCGGCTTCAACCATAAGGATGGCGTCGCGGGAGCTGCTGACCACCATGCTCAGGGTGCTTTCAGTGCTCTGTGCGTAGGTGGGATGCAGGATGTATTCGCCGTTCAGGTAGGCGATCCGGCAAGAAGCGATGGGCCCGTTGAATGGAATCTGGGAAATCGAGATGGCGGCTGAAGCGCCAATCATGCCCAGAATCTCGGGCGGGTTCTCCTGGTCGGACGAAAGTATCGTCAGCGTAATCTGGATGTCGTTGTGCAGGCCTTTGGGGAACAAGGGCCTGATGGAACGGTCAGTGAGCCGAGATGCCAGGATGCCGTCCTGTCCGGGACGGCCTTCCCGGCGGAAGAAGCTCCCCGGAATCTTGCCAACGGAGTACATCCGCTCTTCATAATCAACTGTTAGGGGCAGGAAGTCGATGTCTTCTGCCCGGGGTCGAGAAGACATCACCGCGGTGACAAGAACGATGGTCTCGCCGAGGGTGACAGTCACACTGCCGTGGGCTTGGTTCGCCAGTTTACCTGTTTCAACAGTTAGGGTTCTGTCGCCGATCTGGCTTGTGACCGACACGGGATTAGATAGTTCTGTAGCCATAATATGCCTAGGGCAACCTCGCAATAAATAACGTGCGCAATCGATAGATGGGGTGAGAGCTAGACGAGAAACAACACCCTGAATCGGGTGCTGTTCTGAGGGGACTTAACGCCGAAGGCCGAGCCTGCTAATAAGTGTCTGGTAGCGGTTCACGTCTTCTGCGTCGAGGTATTTGAGGAGCCTGCGTCTCTGGGAAACCATTCCAAGGAGCCCGCGCCGGGAGTGGACGTCCTTCTTGTGTGTCTGCAGATGATTCGTAAGCTGTTTGATATTTTCCGTTAGCACGGCGACTTGGACTTCGGCTGAGCCTGTGTCTTTGTCGTTTCTTTGGTATTCCTTGATTATCCGCGCTTTGGTGTCTCCGTCTAGCATCAGGTGTGTACTTGCTTCTCTCTCTTCTCTTCTTTTACGTCCACAAGATTATAGCATACGGCCTCGGGCCGGGCAACGCGGGACCCTCACATAATCTTCTATCGAGGAGCGCTAAATTCCGGAAAAATCCTGCCCTAACTAAGCACCGAAAAACCGTCGGACAGACCGCCGCGCCCAGTAACCCCGAAGACCAGGTCAGAGGCACGGCCCCGGTAGAGGGCGATATGCCCAAGTATCTCCAACGTTGCCGCCATGCCCTTTTCCGGAGGCTGGTCGTCCACGCCCACAGCCTTAGCCAAGTCCATGGTGTGGATGATCAATTCAAATGTCCGGGTCGGCAGGTAATCTATGAGCCGCATCCCGCCCACCGGAGTCGCCATGATGTGGTCGTCGGTCAGCTCTTCCAGCTTGTTCTTAACGTACATGGCGAAGCCGCGGACCATCATCCTGGGGTCGTCGATGATCTCCAATCCGGCGGCCCTTCCCCGCTCGGCAACCTGCTTCGGGTCAGCCAAGCCTTCGAACGCCTTTAGGAAGTAGTCCACCGGTCGCTCCAGGTCAACCTTGTCCCCAGGTTTGGCCGAGTAGCTCAGGATCGTGGTGAAAGACCGGTAAGTGTGCCCGGTCAGGTCGCGGGCGCACCACTCGCCCAGGGCGGGCACCTCCCAGCCGTCGATGTCAACCTGGTCAACAACTTTTGCGAAGAATTCGCCTGCTTCCAGATATGTTTCCCGAATGTCTTGACCGCTCATCTAAATCACCTGAGAGTTATGGTTGGCCGACTTCTTCTTCGATGTTAAGGGATTTCATCAGGCCGCTGAGCTGCGCCCAGGTTTCGTCTTCCACAAAGATCCCGTCTTTGCGTCGGGCCTGCTCTCTGTTCCATTCGATCTCGCCGGGATAGAGCACCTCGGTGAAACCGGCGGCGGGCGGCGAGTCCTTGATGAACTCGACGAACTCGCCCATTTCCTTCTTGAACTCTTCAAGAGGGCGGAAGTGCTCCAGGTTGAAGGCGGCGATGAAGACGCCGTCGTTGTGCCGGCCTTCCGGGTCGATGCCGAAGCCCAGGCCGGTAAGTAATCCGGAGAAGACTTCCACCATGAAAGACAATGCATAGCCCTTGTGGCCTTGATCGACGCCAACGGGCAGAATCGCGCCGCCGGAGTAGTAGTCGTTGGGGTCGGTCGTGGGGTTGCCGTCCTTATCGACGATCCAACCCACGGGTATCTCTTCCTTGCGGCTGCGGGCTAAGGCGATCTTGCCCAAAGCCACGGTGCTAGAAGCCATGTCCATCAAAACCGGCCCGTCCAGGTTGCTGGGCATGCCGATGCAGATGGGGTTGGTCCCCAATTTTCTGGCAATTCCGCCAAACGGCGCCACATGCTTGGGCGCGGCCCCAGAGTCGGCGGTAATCATGCCGATCATGCCTTCCGCAGCCATCATAGTCGGGTAATCCCCCAGCCGGCCTATGTGGCTCTGGTGGTGGACGGTGATGGCGGCGACTCCGTTGGTCCTAGCTTTCTCGATTGCCATGCGAGTAGCCTTCTCGGTGACCACGAAACCGAAACCCCAGTTGCCGTTGATGACAGCGGTGCAGGGGGCTTCTTTGACGACCTCAAAAGGAGCTCCGGGGACGATGTGGCCGACGTCGATGCGCTCGACGTAAGTTGGTGTTTGTATGATCCCGTGGGAGTCGTGGCCCGCAAGGTTAGCTTTGACCAGATGCCTCGCCACGATCTCGGCTTCGTCTTCCGGAGTTCCCTTGGCGCGGTAAATGTGGTAGGCAACTTTATGCAGGTATTCGGGCGTAAAAACGGGCATGTTTCAACCTCGGCGGAAAGTGACCCTAGTCTAGTGGGGAGCCTGGGGTTTGTCCACCGCACGGCGGCTGGCTGCGTCCGTTCCACAGCCACCTGCCGTCCTTGTTGGCCCCCAAGTGGACATGCTATTCTTTAGTCGTATAATGCCCCTGTAGCTCAGTGGATAGAGTGCCGGCCTCCGGAGCCGGAGACGAGAGTTCGACCCTCTCCGGGGGTACCATATTTCAAGACCTCTAGTGATTCCGCCAAAACCATATCTATTCGAATTTTGTCAGGTGTCATAGACATCGCGTTCAGCCAGCAACGGGGTGTGTGTCTTTAGGTCTGCGCTAGCGCAGAGTGCGCGGTTTCCAGCACCTCTGAGAATAGCTACCCAAGCTTTTCAGTCATCGCGGAATTCTTGTCATATCTGGACCATGCGATCATGTTGCTCGGGGCCAAGGGAATTCTTTGCTTGTGGGCGGTTAATCGCGATGTGCGCCGTATTCCCACGTCTTTCATAGGCTACGTCCGCAGTATCAGCCATGATTTTTCTCCTGGATATCACTAAATCTATACTCTAGTTTACGAAATTTTCATCACTGAATTCGGCCGTAATCAGCCATTTAACAGGGGAGGGCGCTATCCTGGCCACCGGGGCCGCATTGGCCAACGCAGTGGCTAACGCCCTCTCAGATTTCGGCGTGCACATCACCCATCTGCCCCTTAGCCCCAACAACATTAGGTCTTGGATACGCCGTTCGTCAGGTGGATAATCGCCCGGCAACTACTTCGCCGATAGCCGAGAAGAAAGAAATAACCGGATACGGCTAACTTCGTTAGTTCGGCAACAACCTTTGACCCGGCGTGACGAAGAATTCCGGAAAACCAGCCAAATTACTCCGAACTCGTATCTATCAGATACGATGATGATGGTTGCTCGGCACAATCTGCTTAGATATACTCTTTATGTCCAAAGAAGCAAATTTGTGACCCGGAAAAACCATCTTTAGGAGGACTCCTTATGCCCGAATTTGATCTGGTGATTCGCGGAGGGATTGTTGTAGACGGCACGGGCCTCCCGAAGATCCGCGCGGACGTCGGTATCAGAGATGGCAGGGTGGCCATGGTCAGCGGCAGGATAAACGCGGCCGGAGCCAAAGAGTTGGACGCCAGCGGCTGCATTGTCGCGCCGGGTGCAATCGACCTCCACACTCATTACGACGCTCAACTCAATTGGGATCCTTACGCCTCGCTTTCAGGGTGGTTCGGAGTTACCTCGCTCACGGTAGGCCAGTGCGGCTTTGGTTTTGCTCCGACCAGACCGGAAGACCGCGACCTCAATATGCGGATGATGAACCGAATCGAGGCTATACCTTTGGAGTCGATGCGCCAAGGCATGCGATGGGATTGGGAAACCTTCCCGGAATATATGGATAGCCTTGACCGTCAAGGCTTGGGAGTCAATGTGGGAGCGCTGGTCCCCTTCTCGCCGCTCAGAGGATATGTGTTGGGTATGATTCCAGCACGGGAACGGACCTCCGTTACCGAAGCCGAATTGAATCAGATGAAACAGATCTTGCACGACTCGATGAAGGCCGGAGCTTTTGGCATATCCGCGGATAAGAACCTGGAGGATCGGCCCGAAGACGGGGGTTGGCTACCAAGCCACGTGGCCTCCAAGGAGGAGTTCTTGGCCTTGGCCCAGGTGATGGGCGGGTTCGGAGTCGGCCAGATCGGCTGGACCATTGGAATCTCCGATGACCGTCCGGAACAACGCGACATGCTTGCGGAGATGGTCAGAATGAGCGGCCGCCCGCTTCACGTCGTCTTGGGTGACGAAGAAGGCTACGAATGGCTGAAGGAGATGCGGGAAGAGGGGCTGCCCATTCTCGCACAATTAGGTTCGGTCCCGACGGTCGCCGAGTTCAAGCTATCCGAGTACAACTTGTTCGATTACATGCCCAACTGGGTGCAACCATTGGTCGGCACCAAAGAGGAGCGAATTGCCAAGTTGTCTGAAGATGGCATCAGGGAAGGCATGAAGCGCGACGTGATCGATCGTCCTCATCCCAGGACCGATTGGACGCAGGTCCAAGTGGTCGAGGTGGCTTTAGAACGCAACCTCAAATACGAGGGGTTGAGCATCGCAGATATCGCCGAAGCCGAAGGCAAACATCCGTTGGACGCCTTCTTGGACATCGCCTTGGACGAGGACCTGGAAACGGAGTTTGCCCATCCGGCTGCGGCACAAAGTGACGAAGTTCGGGTCGATCGCCTCACCAACCCTTTCGTCCACATCTCCGTTTCAGACGGCGGCGCTCACACCCGGTTTTTGGTTAACAGCGTGTGGCCGGTCTATTTCCTGGCCCATTGGATCAGGGATCGGGAACTCATGACGCTGGAACAGGCCCATCAAAAGATGAGTGCCCTTCCAGCCTGGTTTTCCGACATGAAGAACCGAGGGACTTTACGTGTGGGAGATTACGCCGACATCATGGTTTACAACATGGACGAACTGGGGCTGCTCTACGACAAACCACGGTTCGAGACGGACTTCCCAGGTGGAGAGAAGCGGTTGGTCCAGAAGCCAACGGGAATACGCTACATAGTTGTGAACGGGACTGTAACTTTCGTGGAAAACGAATGTACTAACGCATTACCCGGCAAGCTATTGCGCAGCTACGATATGGTCGGTTAAGGCTCGGCGCTGAACTAAGCTAGATCGGCAACCGATTCAAGGTCAACTTGGCATCGCACCGGTCGGCGCATGAGTCGGTTTATTCGTCGGGCACCAAAGCAACGATCCGATTTTCTTGCACCGTGACCAAAAAAGCCTTCATCCGGAAATCGGGGCGGCCTGGACAGGACCCTCCCGATTTTTCGTACTGCCAACCGTGCCCGTCGCAGACAAACAGATCGTCCCCTTCGTCCATAATCTCCCCCCCTTGGTGCGGACAAACCGTCCATAGCAGCTTATAGCCGTCCAGCGCGCGCACAAGGAAGTAAGAAGCGTCACCGACTTTCACCAAGGCAGGGAGCGTAGTAAAAGAAGACTCATCGCCCAAGTCGACTCTCACCTTCTTCGACCGGGCTGAGCCGCTGACTTGGCGCAGAGAAACTGTCCCTTTGGGGTTTTTAGAGGTCATGGCATACAGTCCTTGTAACTTGGCGGCCTTCCGGTAGATGAGTATAGGAAATATAAGCATCGACATCGAGCCGCCAGAGCTCTAACCTTACTTTGTCCTGGATTGTCGCGAACACGTTTGTCCTCTCCTAGTGATGATTCTGTGCAAGCATGGTGGGCATCGGCCTACGATTGACGGTCGCTGAAAGACAATATCCCATTGCGAAAGAAATTAAGCAATCTCATCCGGAGTCGCAGTCGTTGATTCTTCATTCTCTCGATTGTGTCTTGCAATCTTCGACGGTTATTCGCTAGCTCCACCACCAATCAGCGCTATTCCTGCCAGTCGTCTCCTTTACCTGGCCGTTCTATGTGGATGACGTTTGGTTCCAGTGAATGGCAGCGGCTGGGGCGGCGGCCCGCTTGTTCCCATCCTGGTGGAGGGAAGTAAGTCAGTGGCGTATGTGGGTACGGTCCATAGCCGTCAAACCGGGTAGCCCCAAGTCCCGGGCGAAAACTGAGAGCATTCTAATCGGGTCTTCGTAAATCGTGAGAGTCTTCTGCTTGCGGCCCCCGGCTCCCAAGGCTAGAATAAACTCACGAATCAAGTCTTCATCCGAGACTTGTTCATGCTTAAAATTAGGCGTAGTAATATCCGACCTAGATGATCGCGATACCACGGCAGCCTTCCCATTTCAACTCCATCTAGCCTCGCATATGTTCGCCTACGAGTCAAAAATTCGATCGGGGTGTAGCCCAGCGGTAGGGCGCCTGCTTTGGGAGCAGGAGGTCGGGAGTTCGATTCTCCCCACCCCGACCATCCGCCCGTTTCTATTCCCCAATATCACTCCAAATAAGGATTCATCTTGGGCAATCTGCTAGCTGACAAAGTTGCTTTGGTCACCGGCGCCGGCAGGGGCATCGGGCGGGCCATCGCCATTGTTATGGCCGGTGAAGGCGCGAAGGTGGCGCTGACGGGTAGAAACATCCAACCTCTGGACCAAGTCGCGGACGAGATACAACTAGCCGGGGGAGATGCAACATCATGGCAGTTGGATGTGTCTAGCGAGAACCAAGTAGAGGATGTGGTCCGGAAGATCTCAGGGCTTTGGGGCAAGATCGATATTCTGATCAACAACGCCGCCATCATCCACCACGACACCCCGGTGTGGAGCACCCCCATCGCAGAATGGGACGAAGAGATGGCCATCAACCTTCGGGGGACTTTCCTCTGCTGCCACTACGTATTGCCCCAGATGGTTGAACGGCAAGAGGGGATCGTGATCAACATCGGATCGTCGTCTGGGACCATCCCGGAATCCGAGTTCGGGGCCTACGGCGCCACCAAATGGGGCGTCATCGGCTACACAGCTTCACTTGCGAAGTCGGTCCGTCCCCACGGCGTGCGTGTCAACGGGCTCAACCCCGGCTGGGTCGAGACCGGCATGACCGCCGGCCAAAAACCCGAAGACGCCGGGCCGGAATGGACACAACCCCAGGATATAGCCCGGGCGGCGCTATTCCTGGCCGCCCACGCTCCAGCCGACATGACCGGGCAATTCATCAACCTATTCGGGGCCAACGACCGCTCAGGCCATGCGCCCAGCCCTATATAATTACCCGTATAATCAACTGGGACCAAACCCCTTCCGATCCTTAAAAGCTTCTGGAACATCATCGGGCGCATCACTTGTGCGGCCTGTTAGCTCCGTCAAGAGGATATTTTGACTTTCGTTATCACCAAGCCCTGCATCGGGGTTAAAGACGCGTCTTGCGTAGAAGTATGTCCGGTGCGTTGCATCGCTACCAACGATTCAGAAGAGATGTATCACATCGATGCCGAGGTCTGTATCAACTGCAGCTACTGCGAGCCCGTATGCCCGGTCAACGCGATATTCGATGAATACAAGATGCCATCGGATCAACGGGAATTCCTTCGAACAAACCGGGAGTTTTTCAAGAACAACCCCTAGACCACAAATTGGCGTTTCTGGCGTCTAATCACGCCGTCCCGTCAGGCTCGACTTAGCACGACCCCTGAGAAAACCTGAATGTATGGTAGCGAACGGGAAATTGCTGCTGTTTCCAGACATGTTTGCACTGACCGGGCTTGCGCTCGGTCTATTCCTGTCTGTGCCGTGGCCGGCAGGATGAATAATCTTTGCGGCGGCACTGTCACCGTCTGCTCGATCAATTAGCACCGCAATTAGCTTCGGCAATCAACTCCCCTCCCTACCGGTCGTTCCCAACCCCTCGACCATTGACTAACCGCGCCCAGCGGTTAGAATCTTGCCAACTGTTCAGGTTCCCATCGGCACGACAAAAACAGCAGCAGGGGGAAGTCATGCGCTTAGAGAATAAGGTGACCTTCGTGAGCGGCGGGGCCCGGGGAATGGGCGCCGCCGAGGCAAAATTGTTTGCTCGGGAGGGCGCCAAGGTCGTAATTGGCGATGTGCTTGACGAAGACGGAAAGCAGACCGAGGCCGAGATCAATGAACTGGGTGGCGAGTGCCTATACATCCATCTGGACGTGACCAGCGAAGAAAGCTGGACTTCTGCGGTGGCCGAGACCGTAAACAAGTTCGGGAAGCTGGATATCCTGGTCAACAACGCCGGTGTGGTCTCCAGGCTCGGCCTGGAGGACATCACCGTGGCCGAGTGGGACCGGGTGATGGACGTCAACGCCAAAGGCGTGTTCCTTGGCACCAAGGCGGCAATCCCGGAGATGCGCAAGGCTGGCGGCGGCTCCATCGTCAATATTTCCTCCATCTCGGGCATCACCGGGCAGGCCTATGTCGCAGCCGTTTACAACGCGTCTAAAGGTGCGGTGCGAATCTTCACCAAATCGACCGCAATTCAATACGCCTCTGAGGGCATCCGGGTGAACTCGGTCCACCCCGGCCCCATCGACACCCCGATGACCGCCGAACGGAAAGGCGACCCAGCGGCGCAAGCGGAGTCCAACGCCCGTGTACCATTGGGCCGGAGCGGCGTGCCGGACGATGTCGCCTACGGCGTGCTTTACCTGGCGTCGGACGAGTCGTCCTTCGTAACCGGCAGCGAACTTGTCATAGACGGTGGCTACGTAGCCCAATAGGCGCCGCCGGCACAGCCGGGTTTTGTACTGAGTGGTATATATATTTCGGAGAGATATCTGATGCAAGAAACGCCGCTTGAGGGGAAGATTGCTATCGTTACTGGGGCAGCCAGTCCTAGAGGTTTAGGCCGGTCCATGACAGAGGCTTTGGTCAGGGCCGGGGCCAGGGTGTCAATGATGGACATCAACCAGCAATGGCTGGACGAGACTTCCAACTACTTGAGGGAGATCGGCGGCGACGATTGCGTAATGGCGCAGGTGGTTGACGTCACCTCCATCGGAGAAGCCGAACGTTCCATTGAACGCACCATCCAGGAACTGGGCGGGCTGCACATCCTAGTCAACAACGCTGGCATTGCGCCCCGAAATATGTTGATGGGCGGCGAGACAAAGAACAACTTCTGGGAGGTGCCCGCCGAAGAGTGGGACCGGGTCGTGGCGGTGAACAGCAGCGGCCCTTTTTACATGACCCGGACCGTGGTGCCCCACATGCTGGCCCAGGGATGGGGCCGAATCATCGGCGTCACAACCAGTATGAACACCATGTACCGCGAAGGCGGCGCGCCCTACGGGCCATCCAAAGCAGCCCATGAGGCGTTAGTCGCCATGGCCTCCCGGGAGTTGGAAGGCACCGGAGTCACCGTGAACGTCCTGGTTCCGGGCGGAATGGCGAGCACAGACCTGATTCCCGACGACGCCGCTCACCAACGCGAGAACATGATTGATCCCCAGGTGATGCAAGCGCCGGTGGTCTGGCTGGCTTCAGACGCATCCAACGGTATCAACGGCCAGCGGTTCATCGGCTACTACTGGGACGAAGACCTGCCCTTAGAGGAACGCCTAGAAAAAGCCGCCGCTCCGGCCGCGTGGCCCCAACTAGGAGCCCAGGCCATACGCCTCAACCAGTAGCAACGCCGACAAGTCCCTTCTCCATCGACGGGAGAAGGTTAGGTCCGACTAGGTCGAGAGTCTCGACCTAGTCGGAGATGAGCGTACTCCACCGCTATGAACGTCATCCGGCGATTACCAACCTTTGCACCCAACCAAAGCAAGGTCAACCTGGGCCTGTCGGACAACTGGCGTCAGATCGCCTTGCTGGTGGCCGCCAACATGTTCGTCGGCTGGATAATTGGCATGGAGCGCACCATCCTGCTTGGCCAAAACAGAATTCGGCATCACTTCCAAAACGGCGGTTGTCTCCTTCATCGCTGCGCTTAGTCTGGCAAAGCCCCGCGCACGGGGGAGGGTTAGGATGGGGGCTATACGCTGTAGAATCACCCACCCTCAAAGAACTAGTATGCGCCCTTCAACTCGCCCCGGCTCCAACTTCAACAACCCGATGGACGGCACAACCTTGAACCGCCGCTTGCCTGCCGCGCCCGGATTGAAGAACGTCAGTCCGCCCCGTTCCTCGTGGAAAGCCATGTGGCTATGGCCAAAGACCACCAAATCGGCCCCATGCTTAAGATAAGCCGCCAGGCCGTCCTCATCGCCTTCCTTGGGCACCTTTACGATGTGTGCCAGATAGATTCGGCAGCCGCCTAGCTCAATGGTCTCCACCTCCGGGAACTCCGACTCCGGACCTTCACGGTCGTTGTTGCCCCGAACCGCCGTAACCGGCGCGATCTTAGACAACTGCTCGATTATCTGGCCCGTGCCTATGTCGCCCGCATGCAGGATGTGCTCTGCCCCATCAAGCAGCGGGGGAACGCGTGGGTCATAGAAGCCGTGGGTGTCGGATACAACTCCGATCAACATGACGCCCTCGAATCTGGTTTGAGCCTCCCAAAGTGTGGACTGAAAACGGAACCGCTAACACTATAAAACAAACGCCGATTGTATCGGTGCGGTATATTAACGCCATGCCAGAAGCGCCTGATCTGGAAGTCATCAAAGATTATCTGAACGCCAACCTCAAGCGCACGCGCGTCGAGTCCTGCAAGGTCCTGCGGCCCACGGTGGTGCGGTCATTGGCGCCTGAAGTCGCAAAAGACCTTCCCGGCCGGACCTTATTGGACGCCCAGCGGAGGGGCAAGTTCCTGACCATTCGGTTCTCTGGCGGACGCAGCCTAGTGATCAACCCCATGCTCACCGGTGCTCTCCAGCATTGCCAGGCGAGCGTCAGGGTCCAGAAGAAGACCTGCGTCACGATGGGCGTCGGCGGCGATATGGACCTGCGCTACTTGGACGACCGGCAGATGGGTAAGGTCTACTGGATCGACAACGGAGAAGAAGGTGGTGACGCCCAGGACGTCTTGGTCCCTCAATATATGGGGCTCGGTCCGGACGTTCTATCCGGAATCACCTTTGAGGAGTTCCAAACCCGGCTGAAGAAATTCAACGGCGAGATCAAGGGTGTCCTAACCCGCGGGTCGTTCATATCCGGCATCGGCAACGCCTACTCGGACGAGATCCTATTCGCCGCCGGAATATCGCCCTTCAAGAAGTGCCGGGCGCTGAAACCTGACGAACTTCAAACCCTTCACACGCAGTGCCGCCGAGTGCTGGAAGAAGCCACCGAAACCCTCAGAGAGCGCATGGGCGGCGACATCCACAAGAAAGTGCGCGACTTCTTAGCCGTTCACAACAAGGGCGGCCAGCCCTGCCCCAAGTGTGGCGGAAACATCACCCAGTTAACCGCCAATCAACGCATCACCAGCTACTGCCGCCACTGCCAGCCGGGCCTGCTGATCCGTAACTAACCGGTCAAGCTCCCATGCTCCACCAACATAACGCCGCCCGCTTTTAGCGAGCGACTCTGCCCAAGTCGCGATCGAATTCAACCGGATTCCCAAAATTTAAGATGGACGGAATCACTGGCTTCATCATCTTAACGCTCTCATCTTAAAACTTGCCCGGCGTGGCTGGCAGAATTTTAGCCTGCTGTTGCGCTCGGGAGGCCCAACCAGCGACCCCCAAGCAGCTACCACCGCAACGGCCTACCAGCCCTGCTCACTGGGGAATAACTGCGGGTCGCCGGAACCACCTCTTTTTTATAATCCCTATTTTCTAATAAAGTGCCCAACGGAAATGCCGCCCTAGTCTCGAATCATGTGATATGGAGTATTGACATTGACCCTCATAGATTTTTAGAATGTGAGCGTATCCCAAACAACTTTGGTTACCCTGTAGTTAGCCGAAGGTTTGCCACCACAGTTTCCCGAAGAGCGAAGGATATTCGCAGCCCTTCAGCCAGCGGGAAATCCAGATATAGAAAACAACGTGTTTAGAATGAATTTTAATAATTCTATTCACCGTGGAGGAGGAATCGATGCCTGACCAAGAGATTTCCTTGATGGCCCACCTTCTGCGCCGCGCCGGTTACGGCGCGAGCCGCGATGAGATTGAGGCCAGAGCGGCCCAGGGCTACGACAACGTCGTTGCAGAGCTACTAAACCCCGGAGACGATCCTGGGATTGACGAAGACTTGATGTACCGGGCCTATCCTTCCTATTTCGACAAGGCCGCCATCGAGACCGGGCAGACCGAATGGGTCTACCGGATGATCAACAACAAGTACCAGCTCAAAGAGAAGATGTCCCTCTTCTGGCACACGATCCTCTGCGCTGGCGACAACAAGGTGGACAACGCCCGGACTACGGCAATCCAGATCGACAAGTTCCGGTACTACGGCATGGGCAACTTCAAAGACATGCTCATGATGCTCTCCACCGATCCAGCCATGCTCTATTACCTGGACAACATCGAGAGCCACAAGACGGCCGTCAACGAGAACTACGGCCGGGAGCTTTTGGAGCTGTTCTCCATCGGCGTGGGCATGGACAACGATTTCAATTACACCGAGGACGACGTAAAGGCCTGCGCCCGTGCCTTCACCGGCTGGAACCTGGCCCCAACGATTCCCGTCTTCCCTTACGGCCGAACACCATTCGAATTCCGCTTTGACCCGGCCGACCATGATTTTGGCGAGAAGACTTTCCTCGGAGAGACCGGGAACTGGGATGGCGGCGACATTGTAGACATCATCTGCAAGCAGCCGGCCACCGCACGGTTCGTGGCCCGCAAACTCTACGACTTCTTTGTAGCCGACGAACCTCCGGTACCCTCTTGGCGCTTGACCGAACCTCGAGACATGGACGCCATCAAACAACTGGAGAAGGCCTATTTCGACTCCGGTTACGAGATCACAGCCATGTTGACGGTCTTGTTCAACTCTAAGTTCTTCAAAGACGAGGCGGTCCGGTTCGCCAAGGTCAAGAGCCCTGCTGACGTGGTCATCGGCACCATGCGCATGGTGGGCGACCACTTGGAGCCCAAGCCCGGCCTGTTCTTCGTGGCCATGGAGCCCAAATACATGGGCCTGGATCTGATGAACCCCCCGACGGTTGAAGGTTGGCACATGGGCCGCGAGTGGATCAACAGCGGCAGCCTCATCGACCGAATCAACTTCGCATCATCCATGCTGGGAAACACTGAGTTGCCCGGCGTCAAAAACATAATCAACCGGCTGATGGCGTTGGGCGACGTCCCTAGCTCTCAGCAGTTCTTGGACGGTTGCCTGGATCTCATCGGCCCCATGGATCTGGCTGAAGAGACCCGGAGCCAATTAACGGACCATCTGGATTCAGGCGGAGATTTGAACCATGGCTCCGACGCTGAGAAAGGTGAGTTTTCCCGCCGGGCGGGAGAAACCCTGCAGATGATTGCAACAACCACTGAGTTCCAGTTCGGCTAGGAACTCATCAAAAACTGGCCAACTAGATGGATACTGAAAAATCCTGAGTAATCCGACTCGTAGGCGGAGGAACTAGAATGGTATCAACGGTAAAAGACCCCGTCCTGGCAGTGATATCGCTGTCCGGTGGAAACGATGGCATGAACACGGTTATCCCTTTCACCAATCCCCACTACCGGGATTATCGCACGTCTCTGGGCATACCAGAGGACCAGATCATACCCATCACCGACCAACTGGGACTTCACCCAGCCATGGCCCCCTTGAAGAAGTACTGGGATGAGGGCCATCTGGCAATCATCCAGGGCATTGGCTACCCCAACGGCAGCCTGTCCCACTTCCGGTCCATGGACATTTGGGCTACCTGCGAACCAGAAGAGATCGGTGTTACCGGCTGGCTGGGCAGCGTCATCCAGGACGTTGACCCTAAGGGCGAGAATGTCCTCACCGGTGTTAACTTTGGCCGCGGCCTGCCACGTTCCCTGGCCAAAGAGGGCGTGCCCGTGGCCTCGGTGGGTGACTTGAGCAGCTACGGCCTGTTGACCGAGATCGGCGCTGAAGCCCAGCGCACTGAGGCTCTGGACCTCTTCGGCCGCATGTACGCTCCGGCCATCGGCCAGGGCGCGGTGGACGACTACATCCGCCGCACAGGCATCGAAGCCCTGCAGGGCGCCGACATCCTGAGCACCGCTCCCGGCCTGTACAAGTCAGAGGTTGAGTACCCCAGCAGCGCCATGGGCGGATATCTCCGCGACATGGCCCAGGTGCACAATGCAGACTTTGGCACCCGGGTGCTGTTCACCACTGCCCCGTACAACATCTTCGACACCCACGCCAACCAGGCGGTGGGGCATGCCAATCTGTTACAGGACGTGACTGTCAGCATCGATTCGTTCATGACTGACATCCGGAACCTGGACAAGAGCGACAACGTCACATTGTTCTTCTACTCTGAGTTCGGACGGCGGGCCATGGACAATGGCTCCGGCACCGACCACGGCACCGGCGGAGTGGCCTTCGTCATGGGCGACCACGTCAAGGGCGGCCTCTACGGTGAGTATCCATCCCTGGAGCCCAGCAAGTTGGAAGACGGCGGCAATCTGCAACACAACGTAGACTTCCGCTCGGCCTATACAACGTTGCTGGACGGATGGATGGGCCTCGACGCCAAGGCGATTGTCGGCGGCAACTTCGAAGCGATCCCATTCCTATAGAAATCAGTCGGTAAAGAGCAGCTAAATTTAGCAGATCAGCCTCTGCGCCGAACTGACCGCTGCGGCGCGGAGTTTCTAAACCTTGAGGAGAATAGCTATGGCTAGTGTATTCCTTGGAATAAACGACCGGACGTTCACCTACAGTTTCACGGCTGGACGCTCCGAGTTCCAGGGCACCGGGTTCCGCAACCCGATGGACTTTGCCCTGGGCCCTGACGACCTAGTCTACATCGTGAACCGTTCCTATGAGTCCCGGTCGGACGGCACCCGCATCAACCTGTTCCGCATCGGCGAGGACAAAGAAGAGTACATCACCGAGTTCGGTGGATACGGTGAGGAGCCCGGTCAGTTTATCTGGCCCATGGCCATCGCCCTGGACAAAGACACCAATGTCTACGTCACAGATGAATGGACCAACCGGATCACCATCTTCAACAAAGACGGTGAGTACAAAAGCCACTGGGGTGCCCACGGCTCTGGCGACGGCGAATTAGACCGCCCCGCCGGTATCACCATCGGCCCAGACGGTACCGTCTACGTCGTGGATAGCCGCAACAACCGGGTCCAGAAGTTCTCGCTGGACGGCAAATTCCTGGGCAAATTTGGCACCGCCGGCTCCGACGATGGCGAATTCAACCTGCCCTGGGGCATCTGCCTGGACAAGGACGAGAACATCTTCGTGGCCGACTGGCGCAACGACCGCGTCCAGTCCTTCACCAATGACGGCAAGTGGCTGGCCACCTTCGGCCAGCCTGGCACCGGTGGCGATTGCAGCATCGCCCGCGACCAGGGAGGCATCGCGTATGTCGATGTTCCCGTCGGCCATTTCAACCGCCCGACCGGCGTTTGCGTCGACAAAGACGGCGACATCTACATCGCAGATTGGTTGAACAACCGGGTCCAGGTGCTGACGTCCGACGGCCGTTTTCTCACCGAGTTCACCGGCGACGCAACGCTCTCCAGCTTGGGCGTCGACAAGATCAAGTCCAATCCAGACATGGTCCGCCAGCGCAACGGCGTGCGGGACTACACCCCAGAGAAGGTACTCTGGGCGCCCTGCGCGGTGCGCGTCGACCACCGGGGTCGCGTATTGATTGCGGACACCTCCCGGCACCGGTTCCAGGTCTACCAGAAGAATGCGGAGCCAATACTGGTTTAATCAACAAGCCGCCGGCAATGCCGGTTTTACTGGAAGCTCTCTGGCGCTCGGGGTCACTTCCCAAGCGCCAGTTTTATGTCTGATCAAATCCACTCGAGAAGCACCATGACCCGGGGCAACAAACAGCAACTACCAACTCAGCAGGTCTTCGACCCACAGGCGGCCGTCTAGAACAGTATGACTGATCAGGAAAACAACTCCATTTCTGGAAGCCTCGATTTATACTGATATCTGCAACATTTAGAAAATTGGTATAGGCCACGTTGCTGGGGCCCAACGGTGGCCTCCAGTTCTTCAGCGCTGATGTCGAACTCTCGCCAATATTCGCGATGGAGCGCCATCTCAACATTCAGAGTCTCGTCCAACAAGCCAGCGAACCAAGACATGTCATCCAGCATTGGAGCCTTTGCCGACGCCAAGGCCAACGCCCGGCTGTAGTCGATAAGGTAAACGTAGTCTTGGGTAACGTAGTGCTTGAACTTCTCCACCGGCAGGGTCCCATCGCCCAC
>Ga0209019_1000132_pt1 | contig 35671 bp, 29 predicted proteins | sample METZYME_3_300m_FD_187549 | JGI IMG/M metagenome (GOLD analysis project Ga0209019, IMG submission 187549) | Marine microbial communities from oxygen minimum zone in mesopelagic equatorial Pacific - METZYME_3_300m (SPAdes) (version 2) | ecosystem: Environmental > Aquatic > Marine > Oceanic... | reverse complement strand
GTACCCGTAATTTGAATCCGGGAAGAAGCGCAACGTCGAGTGATACCGAACCGCGAAGGTCGTTTCTTCGGGCACATAGGGCTCAATGAGTTGTGCGCCCCACCAGCCATGGTCTGGATGGACAACTTCCAGGATAACATCGTGCAGGAGGCAGGCTAGGACGACCTTTTCGTCCATGCCAGTTTTCAAGGCGCGGGCAGCACTTTGCTGAACGTGGGTTGAAGCAAATCCGAACCGGTACTTGAAGAAATCGACCAGTGTCGGCTTCTCAGGCATCGGCAGGAGTGAACGTAAGTTCCCGTCACGGCCACGCACGAAGAGACTGCCGGCGCCGCGGCGATTTTGACGTGCAAGATCCTTGTCTTGTTCGGCGAGTTCAGCAACGGTCGGATACACGCCGGCCTGCCGAGCCTGCTCGAGTGCATATTCTTCAAGTTCTTCTTCCATGAAGTGCTCGAGAGCGTCAGCTTTCTGCTCAGAAGTCATGAGCGCGACCGCAGCCGCACCCCCAACGCTCTTGAAGAATTTACGTCGATCTATCTCCATTGTGTTCCTCCGATCCCTAAGCCGTAGCAGAACTACCGGTCATGTGCTGTGAGATCCAACGCAACATCTTCGTCGATCAACATCTCCTTGACAGCCATGCCAACCGGTACACGGAATGAGAAATTACATGAGTGCTCAGGCTCGCGGTCCATGTCACCAAACGTTTGAGCTGTACGATATATACGGCCATTTACATCATGAATAAAGGGACGTGGCCAGTCTATGGGTTCGAAATCAGACAGAACCTTGAAGTCCAGATGTACTATCACAAATTCTGTGTCGTTCGTTCCTGGAGCAATCACGCCCCGAACAATGTTTTCACCAGTCGGACAGTCGCCAAGCGGGGTAATCACTCCCCGTTCAAGATGGCTAATCGAGACCTCTAAACCTTCGTGAGTCACAGGTCCATCTTGAGCGTTGGTGGGCGTCACTAACAACATGCCAACTAACGCAAACATGGTGACCTCTTGCAACCGACTTCGTACCGTATCCTGTCTCATCTAAGACACATCCTTATCCCAAATTATCCCCAATTATCCATAAAATCACCACTAAGGATGCGCCCATATCGGCTTCAGGGTCAAGAATAAATTTTGAGGACCGTTTTCGGGCTCCAGAGCCGCATCAGCAAAAAAGAAAAATTAGCCTGGATGCCTCTAAAAACTTATTATTCAGGTAGTTATAAGAATTTATAAGATTTTCTGTCTGAACTCGAAAATCTAGGACTAGATGAAACTCGCGAACGACCCTGACTGACAGATACAAACTCTGCGGCATTTTCTTAAACGGGTGCTATCGTATGCGAATTACCTTGTAACTGCCTCGTTGGGTCTTAAGAGGCGAGAAGATTCAGGCACGCATAATCAGAAGGGCTGAAAGACTAGCTGATCACGTTAGTTGGACGCACTGGAAGGGGGCGAAATGAGGACAGGAACAAAACAAATGGTTGGCCTGCTGGGTACCACACTGGCGATCAGCATTGCAGCCTGCGCATCACCTCAAGTCGAACTGTCCGACTCTCCTGGTACTCCATTCAAATTGGCGACATTTGAAGTCAACGAACGTGTACTTATTGGACTCGTACTCGATCAACGTATCCTCGATATTGCAGAAGCTAATGAGTACTTGGCCTCTGAAGCCAACGCAAGTGACGTGTCGATGCCCGTCGACATGCGATCGTTAATCGAAACCTATGAAATAGTGTCTCCTCGGTTGTATGAAATCGCAAACTTCTTTAATGAATATTCAACCGATGACTTGGATTTCGCGTTCGATGTTAGCAACGTGTACATCCATGCTCCAATCAAGTATCCTTGGAACTTGCTTGCCATCGCGGCGAATTACAAGGCGCACGCGGAAGGAATGGGCGTAGGCGACACCTCTGGGGCTACCGAATCAGTAGACGGCACTTCCGGGGCTACCGAATCAGATGAAAGCCTGTCGATCGTAGACAGGATTGTTCCGGAACGTGATGCGCCAGCTATTTTCGCAAAGTCCTCGCGCTCAGGCATCATCGATCCCGGAGCCCCCTACTACATACCCCCTGGTCGTGACCGGATCGATTGGGAAGGTGAACTGGCAATTATTATTGGTAAGCCTGCCTATTTACTGTCACCCGAGGAAGCGCACGACCACGTGTTCGGTTATAGCATCCTATACGACGTCAGCGATCGCGGTGGGCGGACGCGTGAAGTTAGCATGTTTCCAGGTTTTCAATGGTTTGATGGGAAAAGCACAAACCGAGGAGCTCCTTTTGGCCCGTTCATTGTCCCCAAAGAATTTCTTCCGAACTTTGACAATCTTCGCGTTGTCACTCGAGTGAACGGCGATATAAAACAAGACCAGACCACGGCCGATCTGATTTGGAACGAGGACAACTTGATCGCATTCACAACGAGTGTGCTCGAATTGCATCCTGGCGATGTCATTGGAACTGGAACTCCTAGCGGGACCGCTGGCGAGCACGACCCTGCTGTGTACTTGAAAGATGGCGACGTTGTTGAAATCGAGATTGAAGGAATCGGCACGCTAGTGACCCCAATCAAGAATTACCCAGGAGATCCAGGAACCTCCTAATAATTTTCTAGGTTTCGCAGTCCGATACAAGCGTTCCGGCAGGTTTGAGTTGTAAGCCTAAAGAGTTTCCACACAGATAGGTCGCACCTAGGTCATTAGTTCGCTTAGGGATAAGAAAGCGTTCACGAAAGCACGCAAGCGGATCTGCATCATCGGCCTTTCGTGTATTATCCAATTCTAAGTCAGTCTTCATAAACGAAAACCTCAAGAGGTTGCTCCATTATCACAACTTCGCTCTTGTCATGGTGCGCTAAGAGCAATAAGTGGTTGCGCTTTTTGAAATACTCAAAAATGAGAGTCCTTATTTCTGAATCGAGAGTATGATGTCAACAAGATTAGAAGGTTGGATCGGAAAACGGACATGAGCGTGACCACCTCGGCCGAGACTAGACCAACCCATCGAGACATCGGCCTGTCGATTGATCGAAACTCTAAGATTTCCTTGACCCGCCAGCTTAAGCAACAGATAATTTCCAAGATTTATTTCGGCATCATTCGTGGATCTTCAAAACTTCCCTCAGTTCGTGAATTATCCGGTCGACTGAAGGTAAATCCAAAAACAATACGCAAAACGTATCACGAGTTACAAAATGACGGATACCTAATAATTAAACCGCGAGTTGGTGTAGTCGTTAAAGCCCCAGTAATTAACAGTGATCGACTGGACACTCACGTCAAAAGAATTAAATTTGTACGTCAGAATATCCTAGAGGCTTCCGCCTTGGGCCTTTCTCCACAACAATTGGTCACACTTATTCAAAAACTCGATAATCCACCTGATCGCAAACAGTTGTCAGTCGTTGTCATAGAGTGTAACCGAGAGCAAAATCAGTGGTTCGCAAACCAAATTACGTCAACCCTCAACATCACTGCTCATGAGGTGTTGCTTGAGGAACTTGCACATCCAACAGACGATGTAAAGGATCGCCTCATGAAGGCTCAGTGCTTTGCAACAACGCATTTTCATTGGAACACCGTTTGCGAATATACCAAGCGCAATAATAAGCCAGTCCTACAGCTTAGACTGGCACCCCAAGCCTTTAAGACTATCGTAGACATTGCAAAGGTTGAACCTGTTGGCTTCTTTGCCAGTGACATTAAATTTCTTCAGGGAATGCAGCGCGCGTTAATGACCGTAGCGCCAAAGTTACGAGAGGAACATCTCCTTACAGCTGATATTAATAATCCAAAACAAGTTCGCTCAGTAACAGCCCAAATCAACACTGCCTTCGTATCCCCGCTCTGTGTTGATCAAATTTCTGACTTAGATGCAAAAGTCCAAGTGCAAACACTTACCTTTAAGCGAATGATCGCTCTGGAATCCATGGATACTCTTCAAGCTGCCCTACTTATGGAATAAAGGTTTAATAAAGAACTTTAATATGACTGAAAAGAAACAGGAGCGCTACGAGGCATTCATGGAAGTCGTCCGTAGCCGAATGACAAATCGAGCGTTCGCGCCTTGCGAGATTCCTAAGAAACATTTCGAACTGGTACTTGAAGCAGCCCGTCACGGACCATCAGGTGCCAACTGTCAACCCTGGCACTACATCATCGTGACTAATTCGACTATTAAGCAAGAGATTGGGCAGTTGTTTGTCGAGGAACAGCAAACCAGGGCTGCTCTTAAAATGGGGTTTCCTACGCCTAATTACAACGGGATGAAAACCGCTCCTGGATTCATCGTCGTTGCCACAGACTATCGTCTGATACGAGCATTTCCCACGCTGAAAGAAGATTCTGATCTTGCACAGCGATACGAACGCAATGCCAAAAGCATTTTACTGCAAAGTGTTGCAGCATCCACTATGTCTGCACACCTAGCGGCAGCAGCGCTCGGATATGCTGTCTGGTGGGTCACTGCAATTGGCCAAGAAGAGATTCAAGAAAAAATCAGGCCTCTTTTACACATTCCTGACACGGTCTCCCCGATAGATATCATGTGCTTTGGACCTCCACTAAAACCGTCATACAAAAGATGGAAGAAGCGGCTGGATCAGATCGCGAACTGGGATCGTCTCAATCCAGATAACGTAATGTCTGACGAGGAAATCGATTTATGGATAAAAACTACGCGCCACAAAGTGATGTATAAAGACGAATCAAAAATCGATTAATGTTGACGCTACGGGGCGTGGCAGGTCGGTCTGCTATTTCTGTTTCCGTACCACTGGTCGTCCAGGGTCACTACACCATTCACTCCAAGAACCAGCGTATAGCTTGGCACCGCTTAATCCAGCATGTTCCATGGCGAGTAGATTGTGACAGGCAGTGACGCCGGATCCACAGTAACAAACAAGACGAGACGGCTGAACATCATGTAATAGTTGGTCGTATATCAAGCGCAGTTTTCCTGGTTCGATAAACGAGCCATCTTCTGTCACATTGTTCGCATAGTGATGGTTCATTGCTCCTGGTATGTGTCCAGCCACCGAATCGAGAGGTTCCACTCCACCGGCGTAACGGTCAGGAGACCTTGCGTCAAGGATGCGATGTGTGGAGTCACTGAGCACTGCTTGAACTTGGGACGCACCGACAAGCATGTCGGGGTGAGGATTTGCGGTAAAAACCGCTCGCCTCCGCGCTTCGATGGCATTCTGTAAGGGTTTCGCTTCCTGGTTCCATTTCGTCATTCCGCCATCGAGCACAGCAACTGCGTCATGACCCAGATACCGTAACATCCACCACAATCGACTGGCGAAAATACCATTCGACTCGTCATAAGCGACAACTTGCGTTTCGTGATCAATCCCAAATTTTCCAAAAGTATCTTCCATCACGGTGATCGCAGGTAAGGGATGTCGACCATTACGACCAGTTACAGCACCTGAAAGATCGCGATCGAGATGCGCATACACGGCACCTGGAATATGATTCTCTTTGTAAGACTGCTCTCCCGATGTCGTATCTGACAAGTCGAAACGGCAGTCAATGATGACCCATGTCTGGTTAGTCAGATTGGTTACAAGAAGATCTGATGAAATCAAAGTACGGTGCACGACAGAGCGAGAATACCATGTTAAATAATCACGAGCGACGAAAACCAGAATCTCAGAGGAGAATCTAACAATGTCTCAAAACGATGGAATGTCCGTCGTTGTTCGAGGAGCAGCGGATATTCTTACTCAAGCAATTGAGGTCGGACCACATCGATTGCTCGGCGACGAATTAGTCGAACATGGTGGATCTGCGAAAGGACCATCACCGTACGAGTATTTATTGGTTGCTCTTGGCACGTGCACCTCAATGACATTACAACTTTACGCGAATCGTAAAGGTTGGTCCCTTGAAAGAGTCACTATACGACTTCGACATACAAAGGTTCCTACAGGCAACACCACAAACGACACGAAGGCAAAGGATGCATGCGATCGTATTGAACGAGAAATCGAACTGACTGGCATGTTAGACGATGCCCAGCGGCAACGACTACTGGACATCGCGAGAAAGTGTCCCGTAAACCGTACACTAAAATCTGAGATTGATATTCAGACGCGGCTTGGATGCCAAGGGTAACCTATAACCGCGTTACAGCCAATTCACCAGCCAAAGGGTCAGCCACGGCACGTAGGTTATGATTAAGACGCCAATCCCCAAGATGGCCAAGAGCGGAAGAGAGGCCCGGTACACCTCCAGAAGCGGCCGGTTAAATCGGTAAGACGCCAGAAACAGATTCAGCCCGACCGGTGGTGTTAAATAGCCCAATTCAAGATTGGCGATAAATATGATTCCAAGATGAATCGGGTCAACGCCGAACTGTTCCGCCACCGGCACAATAAGCGGCACCACCACAAAAATTGCTGAGAAAATATCCATCACGCAGCCCACTAAGAGTAGAAAGACATTAAGCGCTAACAAAAACCAAATCCTCGAGCCAATGTGTTCCTGTGACCACTCCACCACACGTAACGGCACCTCAGCATCCACAAGATACGCCGTGAAGCCCACAGCCACTCCCAGGATGATAAGCACTCCACCAATCAAGACAATGCATTCCTTAAACGCCTGATGTAATCCACGAACAAGTGCGAAGTCGCGATGTATCACACCAGCTATGACAGCTGCATACAACGCGGTGAAGGCTGACGTTTCAACGAGCGTTGCCCAGCCACTAAAAAGTACGCCTAACACCACCACAGGTAGACTCAGTTCCCACTTCGCCTCCCACAAAGCCGCCCGTGCTTTCACCCACTCGAACGCGTGACGACCAGCACCCGTGATTAACCCTTCCCTCATACCCCACGCTCCTACGAGGAGTAAGAGTAAGAACCCGGGGATAATCCCGGCGGCAAACAATTCATCTGGTGCTACCTGGGCAACGATCGCGTACAGAATGAGCGGCATGGCGGGGGGAAACAACAAGCCTAACGATCCGGATGCCGTCAACAGTCCAACTGAAAACCGTTCTCGATAGCCTTCCTTGAGCAGGGCTGGAAATAGCAATCCTCCCAGCGCGAGAATCGTCACACCGGACCCACCTGTGAAGACCGTAAAAAAAGCACATAAAACAACACAGACGATCGGTGTACCGCCCGGAATCCACCCGACGAGTGCACGAAACACTCGCAGTAAGCGTTCTGAAGACTTACCTTGAGCCAGAATAAAACCGGTCAACGTGAACAGTGGAATAGCTGGTAAGTGCGGCTGCGTCGCCAAACTATAGGTTTGCACAATGACGAGTGCCGGAAGGTCTCCGTCGCCCATGTAGGACAGAACGGCTGCACCACCTAAGATGCTAAAGATAGGGGCACCGAAGACCGCCGCCACAAGTATGAGGAGAATTAACGGCCACACAGGTACCGTGGCCAAGAATACAGACTGACTGAGCCAATAGCCCAAGGCTATGCCTGAAGCAGCTACGGTTCGACCATTCCAAGCCGACGAAGAGCGCCAAGCTAGCCGAAGTGCGATTAGCAGGAACGACACCGGCAGCACCAGTTGAGCGATCCAGACTGGCACGCCAGCGGTGACCATGGTGCCGTCAGCCTTATCAAGTAATACGAGATCAATGGCTCCAACGGCGAGAATCGTACAAACCCCGGTGGCCACAAACGCCGAGAAGATCTGCGTCAAATCACGCACCGTACCAGCTGGAATAAATGTTGCAGTCGCCAGGGCAATCAGTTTGCCCTCACGTGCAGCCAAAGCTGCACCGAGAAATGCAACCCACAGCGTCAAATGCTGCACTATAGAAATCGAGCCAGGAATACCACCAGCGATGAGGGGTCGGACGACAATCTCTAACAACGGCAACAGCATCATCGCCGCAAGAGCACAGTTGGCAAGAATCTCTTCGACTGACCTTAAGCGCAGAGACAGGAGAGGTGACTGCACTGGCTCGCCTGAAGAGGTGTTAGTCATCGGTTATGTTTCGTTAAAATCAAAAAAAGGGCAGCCTTCCAGTCATTTTATCGAAATGACTGGAAACCACCCGTCACACTACCCAACCTAACAGTTACTGTGCATTACTGGCAGAATCTCGGTAAGCATTCCGCTCCCGTAACGCGAGGTCAAAAATATCATTAGGGACGGCTGTGCCCCGCCACGATGCTGCTAACCGTTCCGCTTCCAATCGAAACTCAGCTTCGGCTTCGGAGGTTAATTCAACGACTGTTAAGCCACGTTTCTTCATTTGCTCGACAGACTCGCGCTCCTGCAACGGTACATCCAGCATTAATTGAGCCTGAGCCTCTCTTGCCACCTGAAGCATCGCCTCTTGGTCTGCCGGGCTAATCCGATCCCACACTCGCGTCGTAACCACCGTCGCACCAACAACCGGAGCAAGGGGAAGATTCAACATATACGGCGTCTTGCTATACCACTGCATTAATAGGGCCACATAGGGTGGCACTGGATAAGCATTGATGAGTCCCGTATTTAATCCAAGCAAAACATCAGAAAGCGCAAGCGGTTGAGGGTCGAAGCCATGCTGCTTGTACCATTGCACCATTCGATCATCGCCAGCAGACGTGAAAATCTTGTGTTGTTTGAGTGCATCAATACTGTCTGTTTTGTCGGCCGTAAAAAAATGTGCCCACCCGGCATGGCCCCAATTAAGAAGTACAAACCCTTCCTTCGCTAGCACCTCGGTCAAGGCGGGTGTCAATTTCTCCAATACGTAGAACGCTTCCTCATAAGACTCAAAAAAGAACGGAATCCCGAGGACACTAAACGCATCGTCAATCTGAGCGAGGCCAGGTTGTCCAAGCGCGGCAGCCTGCGGTCGACCAAGCTTAAGGCGCCGCAATAAAGTTGATTCGTCATTGGCGCCGGCTAGCACCCGCAACCTGACACGTCCATCGGTTGCAGTTGACCAATTAGCGCCCATCTGTTTTAAAGACTTATCCCACACTGAATTCGCGGGTAGCACCATGCCTAATTGGATGGTCGTGCGCTGAGCAACTACCACGCTCGAAGCGACAACGAACGCTAGCAGAAGTGTGACCAGCAACGATTTAACTTTCATCCACGCGTCTCCTATTCAAAAAACAGATCGTCAAGATGATCTAAAAGATCTCGAGCCAATTTTTGCGAAATTAAATTCAGCAAGCGATAGCTCTTGTCCTCATCTGGATCCACTGCAAGGGCGTCCTTGAGTAACCGTTCGAATTCCTCGCGGTCATCAGCTCCTCGAGCCACAGCTGCGAAAGTTACGTACACTGATGCATCAAGTCCATCAGACAACTCGACGGCGCGCTCGAAATGTTGACGCGCCCGGCTCGGTGAGCCTCCCATTTCTTCGGGCAACGCCTCAAGCGGGATCAGGGCACTGTGAATGGCACCACGGTTGTAATCCTCGTCGAGTTCAATCGCTCGACCCAACAGCGCCTTGACAGCCGGAAGGTCGGCAACCAGTTCAGGATGGTCGAGACCATTCGATATAGCCAATCCCCAGGATGTGCCTAGCCAGTACAGAGCCTCGACGTCGTCCAACTCAATATCCAAAACCGCTACGGTGGGATCCACAAGCAATTGACTGCCAATACCAGGATAGGTGACATCTAATCGACGGAGACAATAATCGCGTCCTCGAACGTACATTTTTCTGGCCCGCTCTCGTAACTCGAGTGCCAAATTGTAATCATCCCACTCAGCCATTTCCGCATCGGCTTGGAGAAAGAGGTAGGCGTAAATGGTAAAACCGCTACAGGCACCCAATAAGATGTTCTTGTTCTCAGGAGATGAATCAAGAAGCGTTTCCATCGTCTTGAGTGAGAATGGAAGTGCATCCCGAACCAGTTCCGGGTCTTCGTCTGAGGCGTATACTGCTTCAGCTGAGCCAAAAAATTTGCCAGCTGTATTTGCAACCATGCCATTGATCAAGGCGCAACCCGTCGACAGACAAGTAAAGCCAATGAACACAAATCGCAATAACATCTATCTCCTCAAATCTCTGTAAACGTGAGGCTAATCTTGTTCCATAACATCAAACGTCTTTATCACTCATATCCGAACCAGCATCTGAGTCCGGCACTTCAAATGTCTCACCGCTCCTCTCGCTGATCAAAGCGACCATCCCTTTCGCATCTTTAGCTTCACGAATATCATCGGCAACCACTTTGAAGGTATCCTTCCCAAGACCGCGAGCATTAAACGGACAAACTGTCAAACACAACTTACAGCCATACAATTCGTAGAACCATGGCCGACAAGCCGGCGTGTCAACATGCCAACGAGACACACCATTAACCTCTTGTTTCTCACTCGAAATAGCTTCTCCAGGACAGAAACGTGTGCAAAGGTTACAGTGTTTACAGATTTCATCAATTCCAAAATCTTTCGGTCCATCTATCTCAAGTGGCAATTCAGTCGAAACAGCCACTAACCTAAAAGCAGAACCAAGCTCTGGAGAAATCAAGGAACCGTGCTTGCCTAATTCACCAAGGCCAGCGAGATATGCATACGCTGGCAATGGAAAGTCGCCAGCATTGGTCTGAGCACGCGCACGGTATCCATACGATCCAATATAACGGGCAAGACGCACTGCCATGTCATCCAAGTTATAGTAGACACGATGGACTTCCGCCTGCGATGGTGGACCAATATCAATCATTTGATCGAATTGCATCGACATACCGATGACGACAACGCGAGTATGACCACAAACGGTTGCGTCGCGAAAAACAAACCGCGGATCATACTTGGCGACGCCAACTACTTTCGCGCCCATTTCCAATACAAGCGTTTTTATTTCAGCCGTAGTGTTCGAAATGTCTCGCACCTCAGAACGGTTAGGATTGACCTCAGCCTCTCGCGCCGGCCCCAAGACTTTCCGCCTGAGAAAAGTGTGTCGCTTCGCCGATTCCGGCATTCGACTGCGAAACCGGCTGGCCTGAGGCGACACCATGCCGTCTTGCCCAGAGCGTTCGGGCCGTGTCAACTTGCTAAGATCTAAAGTTCCCATAGGTCTGGTCCCTCAAAAGCATACACCACCCGTACTTCACTCAACAGACACCAGGTTTCAACCTGGCGTCACACTGCTCCGTCAGGACATCAAGTGGATAGACAGTAGGACGAGAATCGAATTAGTTGGGCCGAGAAATAAGTGCCTTTTGACTAGCAGCAGGCTTCTTGTCGGTAGCACCATCTATTTCCTGACGCAACAATTCTGCAGCTTGCGCGCGGAACTCATCAACGGAAATATCACCGGCGTCGACCTTCTTCAACAAGCGCCGTTGCGCTTGATATTCAAGGTTCTCGATTCCAGCCTTGCTCTGCAAGAAACGCCAAGACTTTCGTCGCTCGATGCAGAACAGCACCATCTGACGCGAAAGCAAGTAATACCCGGCTTTGCGAATCTGGTCTTTGGGTAAAGGTTCAGGGCCATCTTCGTCGGTCACAAGATACACCTCAAAGTCAGGGATATAAGACCGATGCTTGGGATCTAGAAATCGCCGCTGTACGACGTCATCGAAGGTTAACCGAGGCAGAACGTCGTCGAGATGCGTATATTTTGGCGCATCTTCTGGCTTAAATTTTTTCACGTGACGACGGAACCGTGCTTCAGTCGTGCACCAGTGAGCAACCGTGTAGCGGTATCGGTCACCAGTCGCCTTATTCTTGGTGTCCCACCAATCAGTCTTCACTGATGGATTACCCTTTAGATCGAAGGCTTCACTGTAAATTTCACCACGCTTGGGATCAAAAACGAATTCTGGCATGCCACGGGAATCGCGAATCCGCTGGGCCTGCCTCACAGACATGTCATCAGCCACACCGTGCTCTGGCTGACACGACGTGAAGGTTTGATAAAACGCCGTGCCACGGTAATCAAGACCGTCCAGTAATGATTTGTAGAACTTTGGCGCATTAGCAAGTGAAACTTGTGCAACAAATGGGGAGCCGTGACCTGCAGTGAATGTTTCAGCCACGTTCTTCTTTTCACTCAATTTACCCTGAGTGGCCTTGCCCATCTGATTCATGTCAAAGCCACCACACATAATCGATGAGTCTGAATTCTGACCACCCGTGTTCGAGTACACCTGAGTGTCGAGCATCAACATTTTGACGTTTGGCCGATTCTGCAAGATCACCTTCGATAAGTTCTGATAGCCGATATCACCCATTGCCCCATCACCACCAATGGCCCACGCCTTTGGTAATTCAATAATTTCCTGATGAGTCATCAACGTATCGGTGAAGTGAGTGTAATCGAAATAATCATCGACAGAACACACGGGTTGGTCGTCGGCTAGCAACGCACTCGCAAGTCGCTCTGGAATAACCGACCGGCGTGCGTGGTCCATTATAAAGCTCTCACCAAACAACCATGTAATGGTTGGCCCATCTTGGAAGAGTGAGTTCATCCAGGGATAGGGATGCGGATTACTTGGCGGCGTTGAACCGTAAACAGTGTTACAGCCAGTGCTCGCACCCATCGCCATGACCGACATGCCACTAGCGAGCCGCCCTTCCTGTACCTGTAGGTCTTTGTGATTGAACGCCTCTTGACGCAGCACCGCGACCAATGCGTCGACGATATCAGTGTCGTTTAATACACCATTATCGGCCAACCGTTGTGTGGTATCACTGTCGTTCTCACCACCGAGGCCCATGATGACGTGGGCGACTGCACGCTTGAACCGTTCGTAGTCCTCTGGGTCACGCTGCTGAAGATCGGCCAGCCTCGCAACACCAACTTCCGATAATTGATCGGCTTGGTCACGCATACGATCAGCCTTCGTGTGATACAGCGGTCGCATGAACGCTTCCGTCACTGATGCAACGGCCCTAAGAACACTTTTTTCGCCACAACCTGCGCACGCGCCATCACCAGAAACCAGCGCATCGTAATTCTTGCGCAACATGAGGTGATTCCTAAGCGCCGCATCCTTTGAATCTAGAGGAGATTCGTCGTCGTACAGACCGAGATATCGCGGTGGCGTGTCGGCTAACGTATTTAAGAACGCCATCTGACTCAAATGTTCTGCATTGAGAGCGTCGGTCTCTGGTTCCATTCGCAATGCATCGTGGTCACCACAGACTTCAACACAGGCGGCGCACCCTTTACATAAATCTGATACGCCAATCATGAAAATCCCGCCAGCTCCTGCAGCTTTCTTTTCCTTCGAGGAGAAAATCGCATTCACCTTCGTAAACGCGACTGGCATTTTCTCGACGATCTCGAATAGTTCGTCCTTAGCTGATTGCTTGACCGCGCCGTTTAAACCTTCGATTTCAGTTCGGATAATCGTAGAAAATGATGTCTCCGCCTTAGCCTTAGCAGCGTCCAACATCTGTGTGCGCGCGTTTTCCTCAATCGTTGGAAGAGCCTTGAGTAAGACCTGGCGTTGATCAGGCTCGGTCACATAGTTCACGATAGCCGACCGTAGTACGCTCGCAATATCTTGGGCAGTGTTGGGCAGTGCAGTATCTGGACAGGCTACGATACATTCCATGCACTGCGTACAGTTCTCAGCAATATAGACCGGCTTTTCACGGCGTGCTACATACTTGGATGAGGTCACACCCGTTCCAGCAGCCATCATTCCAACCGAAGACAATGGCGTCGCCGGTTGGTCATATTCGTACCCTGCACGAAACTCGTTATCGAAATAACCAATGTCGAACAATGGACTTTTGGTTGGTTGTCCCTTCGGGGGCTCAGCGCCATAAAACTGGAAACATCCACCCTCATTCGCAGACTCGGAAGTCGCTACCATTGGTAATAGTGAGCGACCACGCATACTTGATCGATCTTGCGCATCCATCTCACCAGGATCGACCTTACGGATGCGTTCGAATCCATCAGCCATGACCGTCATATTGGAATCCACGACTGCATCACCAAATCGTCCAAACTTTTTAACGTATTGTTTTCTTACAACCTCAGTAAAGAGGTCTTTTGCGATACCGTTGTCCGAACAAAATGTTGACACGCTGAAAAACGCTCCAAGAAACGCGTTACCTTGCATACGCAACTGCAAATCTGGTCGACTCGTTGCATTACGAGCAATGTCAAAGCCTGGTAGCAAGTAGACGTTAATTTCGTTCTCAATAATGAATTGCCGGTGCTGCATCGGGATACGTTCCCAAGCCTCTTCTGGCGTCTCATCCGACTCCCAAACAAATGCCCCACCCTTCACCAAACCTTCGAGTGGATTCGTATGAGTAAAGGCCTTGGGGTCACAACACAGCACAACATTGACGTGACGTAAATCGCAATTAACACGAATGCGTTCCGGTGCTACAACGAGAAAATAATTTGTCGGCGCACCCTTTTTCTCAGAGCCGTACTTTGGATTCGCACTAACGTGCACCAATTCCTTTAAGCGGCCGTGCTCGTCATAGGCCTCATCGCGTTTCGATAGATAGCTCCCCAGTTCTCCGATGATTTCACCTAAATTTTTACCGGTGGTGATCATGCCCCAACCACCAATCGAATGCAGTCTGACGGCGATCGCGCCTTCAGGCAATAACGATGGGGTTTCATCGGATTTCACTTCATACGGATGGTCAATCCCTAGCGCAAAAAATGTCTCGCCATCAGACGCGCGCTTGCCATCTGTTCTTGCACGTGAGCCAATTGCATACTCGTAGGCGCCGAGGATACCTTCCGGCCGAAAATCTCGAGAGCCAAGACCATAAACACCACGAAACAATCGTGGCATCTCCTCAATACTTACAGCTGGCAAGTGCTGGTGCGTTAGCTGCCTTGAATTCTCGATCGCCTTCTCCAAAGCAGTGCGGATGTCTCGTGCCATCGGATTATCACCCGCCATCGCCTCGTCAGTTCGCTCAAGGACAATTACATTCTTCTTGCCAGTCAGCGCCTTGACGACCGCAGCTTCAGGGAAAGGCCGAATCACATTCAGGTGATACGAACCGACGCTTTCTCCACGCGCACGAAGGTGATCGATCGCAGCTTCAATATTCTCAGCCGCCGATCCCATAGAGATGAATACGGTTTCGGCGTCATCGGTCTGGTAACCCGAGATAAACCCGTAGTACCGCCCGGTCAACCTCCCAAATTCTTCGTAAGCCTGCTCTAGAAACTCTAGAATTGGTTCAACAAAATTATTGCGGCGGGCTACCACGCCCTGCATGAAATGTTCTTGATTCTGCACCGGACCGAGTAGAAGAGGATTCTCTAAATCCACCATCCGTGGTACGCGTCGACGTTTCGCGCCAAAGAGCTCGCGCTGTGTCGCAGTCGGACACTCAATAAGGTCGTCAGGCGCACCCATATAGTCACGAATCAACTGGGCTTCGTGTTTATAGAAAGTTCGCTCCAAATGCGATGTTAGGAAGCCATCCTGAATATTCATCCCAGGAGTCAGGGACAACTCACACACTTTCCGCAAAATAAGAGCCTGGTCAGCCGCTTGCTGAGCGTCTTTACCAAACACCATAATCCAGCCGGTATCGAGCACACCGTAGATATCATCGTGGCCGCAATGCACATTTAAGGCATGCTTCGTCAAGGCGCGCGCTGCCACTTCGACAACCATCGTCGAGAGTTTTCCAGGTGCGTGATAATACTGCTCCGCAGCATAGGGCAGCCCCTGTCCGGACGTGAAATTGACTACTCGGCGACCTGTTACGGACAGAGCCGTGGCCCCACCCTGAGCGGCATGCTCTCCCTCAGCTTCGATGGCCAAGGTTGACCCGCCAAACACGTTCAGATTTCCTTCAGCAAAGGACAGTTGATAGTTCTCACCCATCTCTGTCGAGGGTGTAATCGGAAAGAAAACACCACCGTCAGTCAGGCGAGCCTCTGTGTGATAGGCCACCAACTGATTGCCATTCGTGGTTACACGAATTCCAGGGTATTTTGCTTTATCAACCATAAAACATTTCTAGAAACTCAAAACCGGAGTCCTCTAGTACTGCTCGCGAGGATACCAAGTCCGATATTACTAAGTGTCAATCTGTATTATTTCGTCAACAATAATGCTATTAATCAACTCTCGTGTTATCCCCCGAATTAACTGCGTTAATCAAATTGTCTGCAAGGGGGGGGGTACAATTCCATCTGTGTACGCCCCTGTAGGATAACATGAGTGATCATCCAGAAGCGAATCCGAAACGGAACTCAGTTATTAATTTCTTGTTAAACTATTGCTAAATATATTGCTTGAACCGTCTTGCAGACTTATAGATACCGAGTAAGTTCTTACTTCCTACTAGATGGGTACACGGACATTGCAACAAGCTGATAGGAAAAGTTGGAGAGGAAACTATGAAAATGCCCCGAAAGAATAGTAAAAATCGTTCAAGCGTTAACGTTTCCCGCCGCGGTTTCTTGCAAGGTTCAATGGCAGCCGTTGTGGGTGGCCTAACGACCAACGTCTCAAGCCCCACTGTGCTGCATGGCGCCACCAAGTCGTCAAATCAGCTCTGGCGTGAACGAATCCGTCCAACTGGACCCCTCGATGAGATGTACTGGGCACGAGTCCGAAAAGAATTCAATATAGTGGATGACATTTCATACATGAACAACGGTACGATGGGGCCAATCCCGAATCCTGTCGTAGAAGCACAAACACGATATTTGCGTGATCTCGCAGCCGACCCACGTGCTGGCGGAAGCCTCGAACCCGTCCGTGAGAAATTAGCGTCGTTCGTCGGCGCCGATCCCGACGAAATTGTGCTTACACGAAGCACCACCGAAGGCATGAAAATCTTCTGTCGTGGATTGGATCTGCAGCCAGGCGATGAAATCCTAATGTCCTCCCACGAGCATCCAGGGGGATACGGTTCCTGGAGGGCTCGCGAAGACCGAGACGGTATCGTCGTCCGCACGGTTGACATCCCTGCACCACCGGAAAGCGCTGACCAAGTCATTGACATCTGTGAAGCTGCCATCACCACCAAGACACGTGTCTTAGTTGTGAGCTACCCAATCTTTGTAACCGGCCTGTTGATGCCAATCAAAGGTTTGGCCGAAATGGCACATCGACATGGGGTGCTGCTCTCCGTGGACGGCGCTCACGCACTGGGCATGTTGGACTTGCAGCTGCACGATTCTGGAGTGGATCATTTCTCCACGGCGGGACAAAAATGGTTACTGGCCGGAAGCGGCACTGGTCTCGCGTACTTCAAACGTGACGTACAAGAGCAAGTATGGGGCGATATGTGGCGACGAACTGACAGGAACGAGGAAGGTGCACGAAAGTATGAAGTGTCTGGCCAGCGTCATATCCCATCAGCTCGTGGGATGGGAGACGCAGTCGACTTCCAACTGGCAATCGGCAAGCAAAACATTCAAGCACGCGTACGGACACTGGCCAATCAACTCAAAACCTGTCTGCACGAAATCCCTGGAGTGGGAATTGGCACATCCGGGTCCGCTGAAATGAGTGGTGGATTGACAACATTCTTCATTGACGGAATCCCAAAAGCAAACACTCAAAAAGCTCTAATGGATCGCGAACACATTTACATTCCTGGTAGTTCGTTAAATGATTTCGCGTGCCGAGTCTCAACCCATTTTTACAACACGCCGGATGAGGTTGAACGGGTGCTGTCGGTTGTTCGCCATATCGCTGAGAATCGCTCAGCGTACTCGACAGCCGTCTAGAAACGAGTGACCACTATTATTCGCAGGTGGTACCCTGTTTTACAGACGCCTCTGTAGCCCACTCATACGCACTAGTACGCTTAGCACCATCCGGCATTGCCGTTTCAAGCCGGACAGCACCACCATCACCACATTGAATGGTGACCCCGTTATCGTCAATTCCCGTAACCATGCCGGGTGCTTCTGAGGCACCACTTACAACGCAAGAGCCGTAGAATTTTACGGTTTTTCCGTCCAGCGTCGTCCAAGCTCCCGGTTGGCGATCGCTGCCCCGAATCAAGTTGTGAACCATACGAGAGGGTTGCGTCCAGTCAATACGCGCGATGTCTCCTTCCCAAGGGGCCTCGTAGGTTGCCTCAGTTTCATCCTGTACAATCCTTGGAGCACTGCCCTCAGCCACGAGTCTGACTGCCTCCACCAACGCGTCAACACCGACAGGGAAAAACTGCTCTCGATAAATACTGTTGACCGTATCGTTCTCACCAATTGGAAACCGTTTCTGCAACAAAATCGGTCCGGTATCAAGACCTTGATCAACCCAGAAAATGGTCAGGCCTGCTTCGGATTCACCTTGCAAGAGGGCGTAATTGATCGCGCTGCGCCCCCGATGCCGCGGCAGCAAGCTTGGGTGATACTGAATAGTGTCATGCGCCGGGTACTCCAAGACGCGCGCTGGGATAATCTGCGTAACAAACGCCATCACATTGAGGTCTGGCTTCGTTGCCACATACTGTGCGTAGACCTCTTCATTCACCACACCCTTCTGTTGCCAGCGTTTCGGTTGCAAAAGTGCAACACCGTCACGCCGTGCAAGTTCTGCTACCGGGTCTGCCCGCTTGGTTTCAGGCGGGCCATAAACCCCAACAATCTCATGGCCTGTCTCGCGTAAACGCTCATAGACTGCAGCCCCAAACGGCGACTGTCCAAAAAATCCTATCCGCATAAAGTGTCTTCCTTGATATCAATGAAACCGTAAGCAAACTTTTGACTTCGGAGGGTAACACAACACCGCCAGTGTCACAGTTTATTAGTCAAACACAGAAAAACCTTCACAGTCGACCTGATAATAACGACAAAATAAATTGAAGTTAATTTCACGACGACTCGTCTTTTGCTACAATGCTCACCCATATTGATTAGCAACTCCCCCGCCAAAGTTTCATTCATACGGAGACGACCCATCATGCAAGGGACCTTTCTGTTCGTAATGTCCTCTGTCATAGCAATGCATCTCACCGCTGTCAGTGGTCAAGCACTCCAACAAACTCCCACTAAAACGGAATCACCTCTGGAGTTGGAAGCCATATCACCTTCTTTTTTGGGCATGTACCGGAAGGTCATGGAAATCGAAGACGAAATCCGACGCCATACCGAACGGTATGGACTGCCTTTTGATCTGGCACGCGCTGTCTGTCTCTACGAATCTGGTGGTAACGCAAACCTTTCCTCTGGTGCTGGTGCGCGGGGTTATTTCCAAGTAATGCCAGCGACGTTCCGTTCCCTACGAGTCGAAACAAACATCGAAGCAGGCGTCAAGTATCTGAGTCAAATGGTTAAGCGATTCGACCGGGAAGATTACGCGGTTGCCGCTTATAATGGCGGACCCACCCGAGTAGCGCGGCGACGGCCAATGTATCTTGAAACACTGCAATACGTACTTGGTGTAGGTCATTTCCGGAACGTCCTCAAAACTCACGAAGCGTCACTCCGGTATCACGCTAACCAAGTCCAGGTAACAACGGTTGCTGAAGGTGACGACTGGTGGCAGTTATCGCAGCGGTTGAATCTGTCAATCCTGCAACTACGCGTGCACAACCCGTTTCTCGCGAACCGGCAATTGCGAGTCGGCCAACTCATTGCATATCCAACGGAACGACGAACCGACCTAACGGTTCAACGTAATGGACATTTGGAATACGTTACCAGAATCGGCGACAACTATTTCAATATCGCCGGCACCATGGGTGTGGATCTAGACACGATGCGTAAAGATAACGCGCTGTGGCATCTGGAGAACCTGCCGCCCGGTCTGCGCCTGGCCCTCTCAACCAACTGGAAGGGAACACACGAAGTGCATGCAGTGCAGGCCGGCGAAACCCTGCACACGATTGCAGAGAATCTCAAGTCAGACCCGTGGAGAATCATCTGGGACAATCAGATTTGGAATCAGAACCTCGAAACCGGTATGACCCTTCGGGTCCGAAAAGCACCCCCCAAACCGACCTATCTCGTGCATCGAGTCAGCAGTGGTGAAAACCTTGGTGTCATTGCCCGCAGGTACGGCACTACAGTGCGGGCGATTCAAGTCGCGAACACCTTAGGACAGCGCACGCTGATTAGGATCGGTCAACGTCTTCGCATCCCAACCGTAAAGTAGTGCCCTGACCGGTTACAGATTCCGACCTCAAGCAATAGAGCCTGCTCCTACTGGAAGAACTCGCGCGCTGAAGTGATCCTTTGGTTCCATTACTAACGCTTCGCTTGTTCCACCATGCGTGCCACATCGGCCAACAATTCTTTAGCGTCATACACAATGCCATCCTTAATCGTGTACTTGACGCCTCCGACTTGTTCAACCATGCCAGTCTGGTCATTCAATTTCGCCGCACCAGTCCCGTAGAGCACTTGCAAGTTCTCTAAGGGATTCGCATCAACAATGACGAGATCAGCAAGCAGGCCGGGACGAATGATCCCATAGTCGATGGGAATGCCTAGTGGCTCATGTAATGTTTCGGCACCATTTAAAGTAGCAGAGCGAATCACTTCCAGTGGGTGAAACCCGGCTTCCTGCAACAATTCCAGTTCGCGAACGTATCCGAACCCGTACAGGTTATAAATGAACCCTGAGTCAGATCCTGTGGTAACACGGCCACCCTGATTCTTAAAGTCATTGAGAAATGACATCCAGACACGGTAGAAATTTTTCCAAGCGACCTCGTCATGGGTAGTCCAGTAGTACCAGTACGCACCGTGATTAATTCGACTCGGTTCAAAGAATTCCCATTGCGAAGGTAACGTGTAGGTGTCATGCCAATCAGCATTTCGGGCACGCATGACATCACGACCAGCCTCGTATATCGTCATCGTCGGGTCGATCGTTGTTCCAAGTTGAAGGAATTCATCGATGAGCGCCTGCCATGCGCTACTGCCTCGAGGATGAATTTGGTTCCAGAGCCGTGCCACTTGCCCAAATCGATGCTGCTCGTCGCTTTGATTATGGTCGGGCGGCCAATTCTGGACGGTATAGTCCTTTAATAGCGATTCAAATAGGCCGTAATAATGAGTCACCGTACCTAATCCGAGTCGCGCCGCATCGATAGCATTCATCCGTGCAACACCAGTTTGACCAAGGTGCGCCATCGTTCCCATCCGGTGCTGCTTCGCTTCGTCAATGAGTGCAGCCATGATTGACGGGTCGTAGGATCCTAATTTCAGTCCTTGCACACCCTGCGTTGCAGCCCATCGCACCCACTCACGCGCCACCTCAGCAGTCTCAACCGGTCCACCATCCCAGCCATTTCCGGTACCAGGACGCCCGTATGGCACGATTCGTGGTGCAACGATCTCATTTTGCGCACTTCGCGCGGACTCCTCAAGCACCCAGTCGCGTGCTCCCGCTCCAGCATCCCGAACTGTCGTGACACCATGCCCCAGCCATAACTTGTAGGTGTACTCCGCTTCGGGCGCCTTGGGTGTTCCTCCAATATGCGTATGCAGATCAACAAACCCAGGCATGACGAACATTCCGTGTGCTTCGATTTCGTGAGTGGCGCCCTCAGGTCGTGCATCCTCAGGAATAGTCGCACCAGGGGACCCCACGCCACGCACGGACTTGATCCGATTACCCTCAACAACAATGTCGACTGGTCCTCTCGCTGGCGCACCAGTACCATCAATGACTGTTGCTCCCTTGATGATTAGACGCTGGTGCGGTCCATCACCCTGAGATCCACGCGGTGGGGCTGGAATCATCCCAGTTGACGGCTGACCAAACGCCCAACCGGTGCATACTAAGGAACAGGCTATCCAAAACCCTGTCAGCCTTCTGGCCCTGTTCATATCTTCTCCTTCTGATTCATTAAACCCATCTTGAATGTCTGCGAACCACCTAGTTGTCGCATGAACGACTTTCATCCACCTTCCAAAGCCGAGAGAATCGTAATTTCATCTCCAGCTCGGACCTTTACACCCAATTCACTGTTCTTGAGTTGACATCCATTTAAAAAGACGACTAGGACTGGATTGAGATTTAGTGACTTCCACACCAAGGACCCGAGCTCGGTATAGTGGTCAGTGAGTGCTCGTAGCGCCGCTTCAACCGTGTCACCCTCCATCTCAACAGATTCCACCCCGCCGATTCGCTCAGAAAAGAGCGCCGGAAAGCTTACGGTAACGCTCATAACGCTTCGATTTCTTTATTAAACACCGCCCAGACTTTTTCCTGTAACTCGGCAAAGAATTCCCGTGTTACAAAAGGCTCGGTTTGCACATTTCGATTCGGCTGTTCAAACACTTGCTCTGGCAGCGTGTACTCCGAATAGTCATAACCTTGTTTGCGTTCAATTGCTAGCCCTCGTAGATACGCGCGACGCACAGCGGCCATCATATCTTCAAACGAAATGTCCAAATTCCCTTCCACCTGCAGAGCCGCCAAGGCCATCTTCTGGCTTAGGCCGCCAAACTTACACGTGCCAAGTAAATCGTCACGGACCTGATAGAGCCCTTTCTGAGTGATCGCCTTCACCCAGTAGTCCATTGAGGTATCCCCTTCCATCACCAACGCCATAAAAGTGGCCATTGTCATATGTCCCCCAGCAATAGCCCATGGGTAGCCTGGGTTGGTTTCTGGAAGATACGCTGGCAATTCAAGTCCTTTTACATGCATGGCATAACTAGTTTCTCCACACTGCTCGGACAACCGCTTGACGCCATGGCCCAACTCAGGCAACCGGCCATTGCCCGTATCTTCCACCAGAGCCATAATTTTTTCAGCATTCCCAAAGATTGCACCGTTCATAATCGGTTTATCAGGATGACGCTCGTTGTAATCGAGTACATACCCAATTGTTGTCCCGAGTGAGATCGAATCCATACCCAGATTGTCACCGCGCTGCACAAGTTGCCAAGCTGCTGTGGGATCGTCTACCCCCAGGTTAGTCGCCAATAGATTGAGTGGCTCATAGTCGAATTTTGCCCTGAAGGCTCCGCGACCGCCATCACTCTTCTTTTCGTAGATGTTCTTATGACAATTGATGCCACATCGATAACAGGATTCGGCTTTGATAACGAACTGGTCTTCGAGAGTCTCTCTGAATAAGCTGGTCGGGGTATCGTCCCCATTGGGACGAAAATTATTTTGTGGCAAAGTGTGCGTTTTATGGAGAATCGGAAAATTGGACCAGGTCCCTCCCAAACCACCCTTGTTCGCTTCTCTAAATTTCGTCGAACCAACTCCCTGTGCGATCTTTTTGTTTAGTTCTTTAGTCTCCGACGCTAATTTCGTGAGCTTATCGGCACTCCGCGCAACGAAGCCGATTAGGTTTTTCGAACCCATGATCGTGCCCATGCCACCACGTCCGGCAAATCGACATTTGTCATCTCCAGATTTGAGTTCGTTTTCCGTACTCATTGCGACAGCAGCAAAATAGCAGCCTGTATAGTTTTCACCTGCAGGCCCAATGACAGCAAAGTGTGCATCCGAATATTCCGCGTGGAGCGCAAGGATTTTCTCGTGAGTGTCCATACCGAGTAGAGATTCTGCTGGGCTCAAAGCGACCGTAGGCCCATCGGGCTGTTCCTCGATCACGATAAGAACTGGTGAACTCGACTTGCCTTCGATGACGATTTCATCGATCCCAGCCCATTTCATCTTTGAGCCAAACTTGCCGCTCCCTGCGGACCAAATTGCTGCTGGCAAGCCCTTGTTTGAATGTTTCAAGGGGCTATAGGAAGAAAAATAGGTCCGTAGACCCGTCATGACATTTGAGCCCGTCAATAAACCTGTGTTCACGATTAACGGATTATTCGATGAAAACGCATCACTAACATCACGCGTCATCAGCATTTGGAACGACCGCCCAAAACCACCCAATACGTCCTCGAGATTACGGCACGGTACTTCCTCTACATGAATCGACCTCGTATTAAGGTCAATCGTGCACCGCGTGTACCAGACTTTCTGAGGGTCAAATCCCCCGCCATTATTCGAATTCCGCATGCAGGCTCCGTGTCATAAGTTATTTGCACCTCAGACGATTACAATTCCAAGCCAAGGTGCGTCGAAAGACGTCTCAAGTATAACTTCTCTAGGGTATTCCGAGATCAACTGGAATTTGCACATATACATATGTTGCACAGCTAAGGCATCCTGGACTCAAGGACCCCTCCTAGAGCCCCTCTAGCGGGACTCTGTACGAAGTACCTCCACCAATGCAGCGACGTCGGCAGCATTATTGTAAAGATGTGGTGAAATACGAAGTGCACGACCCCGTAACGAAACGAAGACATTTCGCTCACGCAACCTAGCAAACACGGTCGCCAAGTCAACTGACTCCGGAGCATACAGACCAAACAAATGCGCACCCCGCCATCTCTCTTGCTCGAAACCAAAACCAAGCGCTTCCGCCTCTGCAAATAATTCGACAGTAAGTGTTCGACAATACTGTTGGATCTCGTCGGGATTCCAGCGCAAGACCTGTTCGAGCGCAGCGATGAGCATGGGCGTTAAGACAAAATTCGCGTGCTCGCCCACATCGTAGCGTTCCGCTCCTGGTCGATATTGATCGGAGTAGTTCACCAAGTTGCGAAAGTCCTCGCTACCGACGCGTGCAAACGTGTGATTCTCAAGTGGTTTTCCACCATCGTACCGTGGTCCGAAATAGCCTAAACCTATTGAATACGGACCGAGGAGCCATTTATAGGCAGCGCAAATAAGTGCATCTGGTTTAAGCCGTTCAACGTCAAACGGCATCGCTCCGACGGCCTGCGTACCGTCAACTATAAACGCCGCATCGCAATCACGGGCACGGGTGCCAATCGCTTCGAGATCAAAACACGTACCATCGGTCCAATGCACCGGTGCCGATGCGACAATCACGGTGTTCCGATCGACTGCCTCAAGTATTCTAGTGCTCCACTCGTCACCCCGGTGCAAACGAACCGGAGGCTTCACCGTTCGCACTTCCAAACCATGCATTTGAGCAACGACGTGCCAAGGGTATACGTTACTGGGAAACTGTTCGTGCGCTACGACGATGTTCTGTCCTGTCTCGAACAACGTATTGTGCGCCACCACAGCCATCCCATACGAAACAGCTGGCAGGATTGCGATGCGTTGTGCATCGGGCGTATTTACCAATTGTGCGAATAACGCGCGCGCGCGATTGCTGTCACTGAAAAAATCTTCGGACATAATCTGACTTGGCACCTGTTTACGAGCGATGCCAGTCATTCCAGCGTCAGCAACAGGTTTCGGAATGGGCGACATGTAGGCGCAATTCAAATAGTGAGTATCCTCGGGTAGTGCAAAGAGATCCCTCTGCGACGTCAACATCAATCATTCCCCAGAGTCTGTTGGTAACTGCTGTTCCCACCTTGAGTCGCAATAATAATTCCAACCAAAATGGTGGCTCCTCCTACCAGTGTCTGCATTTCTAGCGTTTCGCCAAGAAGCACATAACCTAGTGCCAACGCTACGACCGGAAAAACGTAGGACGCAAACGACAATGTGCTAACCGGAAACTTCTTCAACAAGCTATAGAAGATCACAAATCCAAAGACGGAACCAACAATCGACAAGTACAGCACCGAGCTCACCGCAGCGGGAGTCCAACACACATGCGTTACGTTTTCACTCAAGAACGAAACTACCAGCAATAGTGCTGCCGCATAGGTCATCGGCAAAGCTGTCAGATTGTACGGGTGGAAGTGATACCCCCATTTTTTAATACCCACGTTACTAAGACTGACGACGACGGGAGATATCAGAGTTACTGCAGCTCCAATCACGTTAAGGCGATTGGGTAACTGTAAGTCATCCTGGAAAATAAAGACGACCCCAAAGAATCCAAGGAGTACGCCAACGAACTTTCTCCAGGTGATGGCCTCAGAGTCGACTGCCACATGGGCCAGCAGCATAACAAACAATGGATTTGTCGCGAATAGAACCGCACTGAGGCCAGCTGGAATGTACTGTTGCCCCCAGTACACTGCACCATATGACAAACCGATGCCGACGCCGATACAAAGTAATCCAAAATGAGCTCGGAAAGTCTTCGGCAGTCGAACACCCTGCAGCCAACTCAATCCAAAAAGGACAATGCCAGCAATCAAGAATCGGACACCAGCCGCAAGAAACGGTGGGACCGCCTCTAGACCAATCTTGATAATGGGCCAAGTCGAACCCCAAACTAGGCACAAAAGACCGAGCGAAATAAATGAAACCGTTCGAGACATTGGGTTTTTTAAACATCTAAGCCCAACGTTTGCTCACACTGAGAACACGAAGGGTTGAATGAAAACTTCTCGTAGAGTTTATGGAAGCAGTATCGCTCGATTCACTAAGAAGCAGCTGCTAATAGACGGTCAACAATCTCCTTGAGACACTTGGCGGCTACCGTCGCGGTGACACCATTCAAGTCACGAGTCGGATTGTACTCGACGATGTCAGCACCGACGAATGTAGACTTACCCATTCCGAGGTGCTGAATGATATCTAAGACGTTACGAGTCGAGACGCCCCCCGGTTCATGATGGGAGAGCCCAGGTGCATACGCAGGGTCGAGCACATCTAGATCCAAGGACAAATAGACTGGTCCCTCCAAACTTCTACAGATATCGGTCGACCACCGATCCACGGGATGCACCTCCACATCAAACCTTGCTGCCTGCTCACGCTGGTGTGGTGTCATCGTCCTAATGCCCATCTGAATAAGACGTGTTACCACCCCTTCCTCCATAATCCTCGAAAAAGGGCATGCGTGCGAAAATTTGTTGCCATCAAACTCATCATACAAATCGGAATGTGCGTCAAGATGCAGCACTGTCAAACTCGAATGCTTTTTTGCAGTAGCCCGCACAACGGGATAGGTCACCGCATGGTCACCACCTAAGGCGACAAGTCGATATCCTTGATCAAGTAAGGCGGTCACCTGTTGCTCAATCGCAGTAAAAGCGGAAATCCCGTCTGGGATGGTTAAGTCGCCAACATCACACAAGTGACCAATGGTTGCAAGATCGCGTCCACTCTCGGCGCACATGTTGGTCGCAGTAGACTGGAAGGCCTCACGGATCTGCTGGGGCGCCTGTGCACACCCCTTTAAAAACGAGGAATTTTCATCGAACGGTATTCCAACGATTGCTACGGAGGTTGAGCTATCATGCATAACAAAAGAATTATGATTGCGGGGCATTATATCTAGAGCATCATCACTACGCCTGTTCTTACTGTAGAGTAAAACCCTCTGGAGGTCTTCATGAATCGCTTTTTCACAAGATGGTCTCGCCGACAATTCCTGACTACGGCAGCAATCACACCGACCGCGGGGCTACTGGCTACGGGGTGTCAAACTGCCCCTACCGAGGAGAACGCAATACCAGTCGATGATATCTATAGTCGCCTTGGTGTGCGGCCGTTCATCAATGCGGCTGGTACCTATACAGCACTGACGGCATCCTTGATACCTCAGGAAGTGGCCACAGCAATGCACGAAGCCTCCCGACAGTACGTCTCACTTGGTGAACTACACCAAGCAGCCGGCGAACGCATCGCCTCACTCGTTGGAAGCGAAGCAGCCCTCGTGACCTCGGGATGCGCTGCAGCACTGACCCAGGCTACGGCAGCCTGCGTGTGCGGGTCAGACGTTGCAGCAATTCGTCAGATACCAGATACGACTGGACTCAAGAACCAAGTCATCCTCCAGAAATCACATCGCTTCGGCTACGATCATGCCATTCGAAACGTGGGGGTTGACCTCGTGGAGGTTGAAACACGAGAAGAACTGGAGGCAGCAATTTCCGAGAAAACCGCGATGCTATTTTTCCTCAACTTTGCTAATGATCAAGGTCAGATCGACCGCGAAGAATTCGCCAGTCTCGGGCAAGAAACCGGTATTCCCACCCTTATTGACGCCGCAGCAGATCTCCCTCCCGTCGAAAATTTGCGCATATTCACTGAGATGGGATTTGACCTTGCTGCCTTCAGCGGAGGTAAGGGTCTGCGGGGCCCGCAATGCTCAGGTCTCTTACTGGGCCGACGAGATCTAGTCGATGCAGCGTATCTGAACGGCTCACCACACTCCAACTCGGTCGCCAGAATAGCGAAGGTTGGCAAAGAAGAAATTATGGGTTTAACACGGGCTGTTGAACTCTACGTTGAGAAAGATCACGAGGCAGAATGGAACGAGTGGGAATCGAGAGTCCGCACTATTATCGCTGGCGTCTCAGACATCCCTGGAGTGACTGCCAATCAGTTTGTACCCCATATCGCGAATGAGGTGCCCCACGTAGCAATCACATGGGATTCCACACGCATCAATCTAACACGCGATGACGTAGCAAACGCGCTTCGCGAAGGTGAACCCCGTATCGAAGCAAGGCCCGGCGCGGGTGACACATCGCGACTCGACATTGGAGTGTGGATGATGGAACCGGAAGATGCACCGGTAGTCGCCGCGCGTTGTTCTGAAATATTTCGTGACGCTGTAGCTTAAGTACGCAGCCCGTGAGGTTCGACTCGGAGTTACCTTGGCGACATCATGTCCCATTGAACCCGCGATAAACCATTCAGGTCCCAAACGATCTGACCAGCGCGTACGGTGAGTTCGGCTTCAAATTTCCGATCACCGATCAGCTTTCCACCAGCAACGTCCACAAAGCCAAATTCACCGTCCCGTTCTCGTAAGACAGCGACATCCGCGACGGCTCCAATGCTGAGATGCCCAAGATCGTCCCGATTAATCGTCTGGGCAGGATTCCAAGTGGATCGCTCAACCACATCCTGAATAGACATCCCCATATTAAGAAACTTAGACATCACATTCAGCATGTCCTTCATGCCCCCATTCATGCTGCCAGTGTGCAGATCGGTGCTGATCGTGTCCGGCGGAAAACCTTGGCTCATTGCAGGAATGGCCTGACTAAACAGAAAGCTGCCTCCACCGTGTCCAACATCAAACACGATACCTCGAGCACGCGCATTAGACACAAACGGCTTCAGCATTCCATCGGAATCAACAATCGGCAAGCGCCCGTTCACATTCATATATGTATGAGTGTAGATATCACCGGGACGGAGGTGTGTGAGCAATAAGGCTTCCAATGAAAGTTCGGGTTCATGCGTCCCGAAATCGACCATGACCGGAATATTGGCAAGGCCACCTGCTGTAACCGCATGATCCACAGGCCCAAAATCTTCTCCTCGGTAATGCGCAACCTTAATCCCCACGACGATATCCGAAAATTCTAAGGCGCGCTGAGCTGTGAGCTCAGGATCCATGTCGGCCACATTCTGCTCAACGGGTCCACCTTTCATTCCACTTCCCACGATGTTGAGCATTGCCAATACACGTGTTTGTGATCGATCGATCACCTGTTCCTTGAATTGGATGAAATTGCGCCACCCGGCTCCACCGGTATCAACGACAGTCGTCACTCCTACTCTAAAAGTGAACCCGTCTGGAGGCACTGCAGTGAAGCTGTTACTCAAATAAGCGTTCGGTTCGGTGCCAAAAAACACATGGGCATGCAAGTCGATCAGACCTGGCGTCACAATTAATCCAGACGCGTCCACCACCGTCTTGGCCCTACTCTCCTGAATTTGCTCTGCCACCTCAACAACTTTTCCATCAGCAATCCCTACATCAAGCACAGCGTTAATCTCGTTACGGGGGTCAATCACTCGTCCTCCACGAATCAGTAGGTCAAGCGACTGCGCCTGGAGAACTCCAACTGCTACAGAAAAAAAGACCCAAGTGAATACCGCCCGTCGAATTAGCATCTCAGCCTCCTTGACTCAGAACAGAACATCAACTTCCGTGCGACCAAATGTTTGGCCATCATCTCATAGCATGAACTATCGTATATACTGAATTACGACATCGCCCGTTCCCGTGCAGAGGCACGAGACTTTCTGGAGGATTTCGATGCGTGCATACCTAGTTGTAGCCGTGAGTTTTTTCGTTTTATCCGGTCTTTCTCAGGTACCAGAGATAGTCGATGAATCAGGATTTGATGCAGCTATGAAAGACGTCGGTAAGACGTTTGGTGCCGTTCGAGAGAGTATCGAAGCCCGCGAGGGCGAACAGACAGCAGCCGGAGCCGAACACTTAGTCGAAATATTCACAGGCGTGAAAACGTTTTTAGAGGCACACGGTGCCGACGGTGCCGCGAACATTGCTGAAGACGCTCGGCAGGCAGCCAGCGACCTCAAAGCAGCTGTCGATAACCAGGATTTTTCGTCGATCGCAGACATCCGTAACCGAATCGGTGGCACTTGTGGGTCTTGCCACAATGATTACCGTGAGGAGAACCCTGACGGTGGGTACCGGATCAAAGCTGGTGTAATTTAAGTTCTAGGGTGGCCGAGCCTGCAGATTGTAACGTCCTTGAACGCCTCCAGCTGCAGAGGCCATCACCAGCACCCGGGAAACAATGAAATCCCATCTACTGCTTCACTCAATGTGAGAGAACGGTTATCGTCTCGACGAGATTTCTCAAGATCTTGTTCATTACGAATCAGGCAGGACATCCGACCTGGCTCACAAAATCGTGCCGATCGAGTAGAATGGTAAATTAAGAATCGGTAAACACTGCATTTTGATATCTAGTAACGTCGCGTTAAGGAGAAACACATGACCCCCGTCGCAACCGACCGTGCCCACGCATTTACTGACGCTGTAGCGGTCGACCGCCTACCCTATAAGGTTGCTGATCTGTCTCTAGCCGAATTCGGCCGCAAGGAAATCAGACTCGCTCAGCAGGAAATGCCTGGCCTGATGGCCCTCCGACGAGAATATGAAGGACAACGACCACTGGCTGGCGCTCGGATTATGGGTAGTTTGCACATGACCGTACAAACTGCAGTCCTGATTGAAACGTTGGCAGCACTTGGCGCAGATGTTCGCTGGGTCTCTTGCAACATCTTTTCGACGCAGGACCACGCGGCGGCAGCGGTGGTCGTCGGTCACCCAGAGACGGGCGGCACCCCAACTAAGCCACTGGGTATTCCGGTGTTCGCTTGGAAAGGTGAAACGCTGGAGGAATATTGGTGGTGTACAAACGAAGCACTGCGATGGCCAGACGGTTCTGGACCAGAGTTAATGGTAGATGACGGTGGCGACGCGACACTCCTCATTCATAAGGGTTACGAATTTGAGCAAGTCGGTGCTGTTCCTGCATTTCAACCGAGTACTGACCCTGAAGAATGGGGGGTTATTCTCGACTCGCTTCGAACACTCCAGACGAAGGACAAACAATACTGGCATAAAATTGCTCCGGCCATTCGCGGCGTAAGCGAAGAAACGACGACCGGTGTGCACCGTCTGTATCAGATGATGGAAGCTGGGACGCTACTCTTCCCCGCTATCAATGTGAACGACTCTGTAACGAAGGGCAAGTTCGACAACATCTACGGCTGTCGACATTCTCTTCCAGACGGTCTGGCACGAGCCACTGATGTCATGCTCGGGGGGAAGACCGCTCTCGTGTGTGGTTTCGGTGAGGTGGGTAAAGGCTGCGCTCAAGCCTTGCGTGGTCAAGGTTGCCGAGTCATGGTAACCGAAGTCGATCCAATCTGCGCCTTGCAAGCTGCTATGGAAGGCTACCAAGTCGTAACCCTTGAGGATGTAGTCGAACAAGTCGACATTTTCATTTCTGCCACTGGGAACTTCGATATTTTTACAGTGGAACATATGTCTAGAATGAAGGACAAGGCAATCGTTGGAAACATCGGTCACTTTGACAACGAGATTGACATGGCCGGTCTAAAAACATTCGAGGGTATTGAACACATCAATATCAAACCGCAGTACGATGAATGGCGATTTCCAGATGGTCACAGCGTAATGATTTTGGCTGAAGGACGGTTGCTGAACTTAGGATGTGCAACAGGCCACCCAAGCTTCGTGATGTCAGCGTCCTTCACCAACCAAGTGATCGCACAACTGGAACTGCATGCGAACAAAGGACAGTACGAAAAAAAGGTTTACATGTTGCCTAAAGAGTTAGACGAAAAAGTCGCGCGCCTTCATTTGGACCATCTGGGCGTCAGATTGACCGAACTGACTCAAGCGCAAGCAGATTACATCGGTGTGCCCGTCGGTGGACCGTACAAGCCATCACACTACAGGTACTAGGGTTCAAATAACGGAACAGCGAACTGGCTCGTCAGTCTGGCACCTGGCTGGGCACCTCACTAGCTCCCTCAAACACGAGTTCACGAAACACAGTTGGCTCGTGAAAACTCTCGCCTGTTACTGGTGACCAGGCGGCAAAAACAACATCCCGTGACGGGTCAGACTCACCCCACGGTCGCTTTATACGAAAGACATTAAAACGCCAGTGTGTTCCAGCCGCTGGTGGTAAGGTCATCGCTGTTGCAGATGGCAATGACGCAAATCCTGGCCATGGCAAAAATGCCACGGCAGTCCAACCGGCTGTGGACCCATCTCTGTACCGATTAAGTCGCACATGACTCTCTAATCCTTCAAGGTTCCAGGAGAGATCCCCCTCTCGGTCATCTCCTTCCCACATTATGCTTAAGTCAGTAACGACATTTGCTGGGTTTATTTCGATCTCAGCATAGTTGGTCCCAGAACGATCCAGGTCGATGAAAATTTCGACTACTTCTTCGTTCCAGATTGGATCATCATCTTCCGTCATCGTGAACCAAGGATTAGGATCTGTAGACTCAAAACGTACGTACAATCCCTGGTCACTCCACAGAGCACGAAATTCTGTCTCATAAGATGCCGGACCCCATTTGATCCGGCGCGCTTCCCACCACGGAGATTCATTGTCCACAACCTCCTGTGGCGAAGCATCGGTTCGTACTACTACATACTCCACACCCTGACTTTGCATGTGATTGTCAGACATAAAACACACGAAGCATAAAACATACACGCCTCTTGTGATCTTCAACATCTACCCTCCTGGATTCACTAACTTGCATCAAACGTCTATCCCAAGTAGCTGTGCGGCATTTTCAAAATACACCTTCTTCAAAACAGAATCTGGTAGACCTAAACCGTAGATGCGCCATCGCCCTTGTGGAGGAGTCTTCGCAGGAGCGTAGTCAAAATAGTCATCTTCTGTCTCTAGGAATCTAAAGTAAATTTCATAGAGAGTATCGCCGAAGACTTGTTGCGGCGTCGCATCACCTTCAGGAGAAGGAATCGCATCTGTTCCAAACAAGATTCTATCCTGATAATTCTCGAAAAATCGACGGGCGGTTCGAGGTTGGCGACCTAATTCACCGATTCGCGCTCCCAATTCCACGTATAAGTTCGGAAATCGGTCGAGAGCCTGACTTACTTTAGAAAGATTTTCTGCGTTGTGGCCAACATGAAGACCGATGAACGTTGTGGCGGGATGCCGAGCCAGGACGCGATCGCGCGCAGCAAGCAGTGCAGCGTGGCTTGGAAAATCACCGCCGTGAAATGACCACTCCGGATGTGCATGAAGTTCCTCGTACCGTTCGTTTAGTCGATCAATAGGCAGGAAAAACGCTTCCGGGTCAGAGACATGAATGGCTATCGGCATATCGAGTGCTGCACAGGTTTCCCACATTGGATCAAATCGTTGATCGTCTATTGCGATTAATGAACCGCTCGTCACTCGTTCACGCAAATATAAACCCAGCGTCTTCGTCAACTTGAGTCCACGTGCACCAGCCTTATGTGCTTGTTCGATTTGTTCCGCTTGAAATCGAGGATAGTCCGGGTCGGCCACATGGTTCCATGACGGTTCGGTGAATGTGATAAATCGGTCTGGATATGCCTCGTCGAACACACGTCGTGCTTCGACTAAACCTGGGCCAACGCCACCGGTCAAGTTAACCATCGTACGTATACCTTTACGATTCATGACCGGAACCAACTCTTCAGGTCGACCTAGGATACGAATTCGTTCTCCAAAAGGATCTGATCCCAGTGGGACATCCGACCAAGTAACGTGGGTATGGATGTCGATGACAGGAAAACGTGCGCGATCGACGTGGCTTTCCGGAACATGCAACATACTTTTGGGTTCAAATTCTTCTAGGGTGATACCTTCCCTTTCAGTTGGGGAAACTAGCGGCTCATGCCGCTCCGGCAAACGAGCGCAATGAGCCGAACCCATCAATACACCACCCGTGGCCGTAAGCCATCGTCGACGATTCCATTTACGCATCATTTTCTCCGAATAACTTGTTCATCCTTAACCAGAATATTGGCCAGTAGTAGTCAACCGCCGCCGCAGTGATGGTTACACCTACCCAACCACTTCACGGAATAGGCGCGCGTAATTACCACCGATAATTTTCTCGATTCGGCCGGTCGAATACCCTCGCCGTTGCAAGGCCGGTACTAGGTGCAAGAGGCGCTGTGGATGGCTCAATTCTGGCACTCGCATATGCTTGATCTCCCATGTGAGTTCTGGATATTGCTGACGTCGCCTCGCAAAGCTTCGATTATGGTCCTCGACCTCAGTGGGTCGCATGGCTGTCATGTCAACAACATCCTGATCCGTACCGACTGCCACCGAATCTTCACCTCCAAGATTGATTACATGTTCAACATGATCGATAAAATGATCGATCGAAATCGTTGGATCTTTCGTCAGCCAGCCACTCTGATTGTAGACACCAAACACTCCTCCTTTTTCTGCCAGCATGCGAATATTCCGATCGCTCACGTTACGCGGGTGCGGACATAAGGCGAGGCAACCCGAATGAGAATAAATCACCGGTTTAGTTGATGCGAGGATTACATCAAGAGATGAACGATCACCGACATGTGATAGATCAACAATCACTCCCTGGTCATTGAAAGCCTCAATGACCCGATATCCGTACTGACTTAATCCCGCGTTCGTAGGCTCCCAACAACTATCCACGAGGAAATTACGATTGCCGTCAGCGAGCTGAATTTGACGCACTCCTCGATCAATAAAGGTCTGCAATTTCTCAAGGTCCCAGCCAAATGGAGCGGCCATCTGGAAACAATAAATGAATCCCACCCTACCAGCTCGTTTGACGGAAGCAAGTTCCTCTGCATTCGTCACTTTCGCAAACACGTCCGAATGCTTCTGAACAATTGCATCCCACGTGTCAATACGCTTCACGACAGCTCCGAACATATTCTCGGCCTTGCTTAGCACGGCAAAATTTGCCGTCATATTCATTGCCATTGCCGTAATACCGGATGTTCGCAAGGCTTCGACCTTTTCGCGTGTAAGGTGCTGAACAAATGTTCGCGGTGGCGGTGCCATCGCAAAACACATTGCATCAATTGCATACGCACGACGGTAAATCGCTTCTGGAGTTTCTTGACTCAGGTAACCAGCTCCCACTCCTCCGCTATTTGCCAATAAAGCACCCCCACCAACGGTCCCGATGAATTCTCGACGATTCATGAAGAATCTCCTCTCACGCTGGAACGACTCTGGTCGTGTAAGCCATAAAATCTAGCCTCAACAACAAGTGGCACGCCGTAAGGCAAGGGCTGGACACCTGTATCGAGCTATAATCTGGCACAATATTAAACTAAACATGTTTACAAAATGAGGAACCTATGAAAAACCTATTTTCCATTGGTAGCCTAATCATTCTGAGTCTCATGGTCGGCCGCTTTAGCGCTCAGGACGAAGATCACTCGATTGCGAACAATTCTCGGTCGTTTGAATTACGAACATACACGACTGAAGCAGGTAAGCTAGCAGCGCTTCATACACGATTTCGTGACCATACAACCGCTCTATTCGAACAGCATGGCATGACGAATATTGGCTATTGGATTCCCAACGAAAGGCCTAACACTCTGATTTATC